>OHBJ01001447.1_pt1 | contig 16283 bp, 12 predicted proteins | sample 1577241 | NCBI WGS metagenome assembly OHBJ01 (sample SAMEA3541594, study PRJEB24748) | human gut metagenome | biome: human gut; feature: human-associated habitat; material: faeces | place: China | collected 2012 | reverse complement strand
GAGTCTGCACGGCACGGAGCATCATCGCGTCCTTTATGTCAGCGTCGATCACGGCTATACCGAGTATCTCAAGGCCATGCTTGACAGCCGAGGCGCAGCCTGACCAGAAGCGACCGATATGGTCTGTCTTTTTGCCCGCTTTGGATACATAGCTAGGATCGATGGCAATAGCCAGTCGTTTCATGCCGTACTGGAAACGGTCGGCAGCGAGGTTCATGTTGAAGCATAGCCAGTCGAAATCCTTACGGAAAGTCTGACGGTATCGCTGTTCACCACGTCGTCCGTAGCGCCCGAGCTGAAGAAAATTTATCTTTCGCGGTATGCACATGATTAAAATCAGTATCTCGATGATGTTTGTCTTGAAAGTTTTGTTTAACTTTGCACCGCAGCCGAAGAAAGCTCTCCGGCAGATGCCCTCATATTGGTCAAGTAGTTTGAAAATCAGCATAGCTTTATGTGTGGTGGGATACCATAAAGTTACTGAAAATCAGCGACTTGACCAAATTTTTAGTGTTAAATTATCATGCTAAACATCAGATTTTTAACGGATTAAACACTTGGCTTCTCGATGCCGTTAACAAACTCTCAAAAATAACCGAAGTATTGTTTATTTTCTTCGATTGAAAAGCACCGGAATAGTGTAGTAGCTGCGTACCGGCACACCGTTCATTCTACCCGGTATCCAGCGCGGCATCTTCTCCATCAACTCAATTGCTGCTTTGTCAAGTTCGTTGTCAACGCCTTTCACTACTACCGGATTGGTGACCGAGCCGTCTTTTTCTACCACGAACTTGACGATGACACGCACCTTTGTATCTGAGTTCTTAACGCGCTCTGGGCATTTGATGTTATCTTCAACCCATTGTATCAAAGCCTGCTGTCCACCGGGGAATTGCGCCTGTTGTTCCACCGCCGTATAGATTCTTTCCTCCGCCGGACGATATATCTCAGCATCGTAATCATCCTCTGCTGCCTCCTGATTATATAGAGACGGAGATTCCTGCACCTTTTTCTGCTGCGGAATGCTGGAAACTTGTTTCCAACAGTCACCATTTGCGCAGCCCCCAGCTTGCGATACTATCTGCACAGCTTCTTCTTCCGGTATTTTGAAGGAAATGGGAAGGATAAAGTAGCTTCGTACAACTTTCCCCGCATTTTTACCGGGAATCCATTTCGGCATCATCCCTACCACGCGCAATGCTTCTGCGTCAAGGTATTTGTCAACGCTTTTTACCACACGTGCCTCACTGACGGAGCCGTCGGCATTGACAATAAACTGGACTATTACACGTCCCTGAATATTGTTTTTCCATGCCTCCTCAGGATAAGCGAGATGACCTGCGAGCCAATTCATAAGTGCTTGCATTCCCCCCGGGAACTGCGCCTGAACTTCCGTAACGCTGAAAACCGGTTCATCGCCAGCATTGTGATTTGCAACCACGCACTGAGGGTCATATTCCTGTTGTTCTTCCTGTGACAACACTTCATTTTTCACCTCACTTTTATCAACAATAGCGATTTGGGTTGCTTGTTCAATAGCAAACACTTCTTCTTCAACCTGCGTATACTTTTGTCCCCCATTTCTTTTCCGGTGTTTTTTCTTGTGGTTTTGTGTTTGGGTTGTCTTTGTGGCTTTACGCGACGAACGGCTATTTTTGGCTGATGCGTCAAATTCGGCATAACCGAAGCACAAAAGCAACGCGAAGGCTACCGCGCCGCCAAGTTTCACGATGCGACTGAACCCTATGGTTCCGAACGGCCGCTGATTCTTTCTATTCTTCATAATTCCAAGTCTAACGAAGTGTTTAGATTAATTTAAAATGGTTTTTCCTTATCCGACAATAAAGACATTTGCTTACGTTTATTTCTGTCAGCAAAGTTAAACTTTTATCCGCATTTATGCAAATTTATTTTTCATATTTTACTATTTTTTATTGCGTGGTTATTACCTGACTTTCTCCGGCCATCTTATTTTCCTCACCGCATACCGTTATCTTTCAACCACTTGCGCGATAGCATAAATTTTTCGCCGACAAAGTAGTTTGCAAGTATGGAGATTTTTTCCTAACTTCGCGGTAAAATTCTGATACCCAAGATGTCAAACAACCCTTTGCTTGAACGCCTCGAGGGACTGCGTCCCCGCTTCGAGGAGGTTTCGACGCTGATAACGGACCCTGCCGTGATTGGCGACCGCCAGCGCTACGTGAAGCTGACCCGCGAATACCGCGAGTTGCAGAAGCTGATGACCGCCACCGGCCGCTACCGCTCCCTGCTCTCCACCGTGGAAGAGGCCAAAGAACTTCTGCAAAGCGAAGAGGACGAGGAGATGCGCGAGATGGCGCGCCAGGAACTGGCAGAGGCCGAAAAGCAAATCCCCGACGCCGAACAGGAGGTGAAGCTGCTGCTCATCCCATCTGACCCCGACGACGCCAAGAACGCAATAGTGGAGATACGCGGCGGCACGGGCGGCGACGAGGCTGCTCTCTTTGCCGGCGACCTCTTCCGCATGTACCAGAAGTTCGCCGAGCAACGCCACTGGCAACTCGCCGTTTCCTCCTATTCCGAAGGGGCGGCAGGCGGCTTTAAGGAGATTGTCTTCTCCCTCGCCGGCGACGGGGTTTACGGCGTGATGAAATATGAGAGCGGCGTGCACCGTGTGCAGCGCGTACCCAGCACTGAAACCCAGGGACGTGTGCACACCTCGGCGGCAACCGTGGCAGTGCTTCCTGAAGCCGAAGAGTTCGACGTGGTGATCAACGAAGGTGAAATAAAGTGGGACACATTCCGCTCAGGAGGCGCAGGCGGACAGAATGTGAATAAGGTGGAATCAGGCGTGCGCCTGCGCTACAATTGGAGAAACCCTAACACCGGTGTGGTGGAGGAGATTCTGATAGAGTGTACTGAAACACGCGACCAGCCCAAGAACAAGCAGCGCGCCCTGTCGCGCCTCCGCACCTTTATATATGAAAAAGAGCACCGCAAGTATCTCGAGGACATAGCTTCGCGCCGCAAGACCATGGTAAGCACCGGCGACCGCTCTGCCAAAATCCGCACATACAATTTCCCGCAAGGCCGCATCACCGACCACCGCATCAATTTCACACAATATAACCTCCAGGCGTTCATGAACGGCGACATAGGCGAGGTGATAGACCGCCTCACCGTGGCCGAAAACGCCGAGCGATTGAAAGATTCAACACTTTGATATAACAGAAAGATATGACAAGGAAAGAAATCATAGACCATATCCGCGAGTCTCGCTCCTTCCTGTGCGTGGGTCTTGACACGGATCTCAAGAAAATACCGGAACACCTCCTCACCGAGGAAGACCCTATGTTCGCCTTCAACAAAGCGATAGTCGACGCTACGGCTCCCTACTGCGTGGCCTACAAACCCAACATCGCTTTCTACGAGTCGCTCGGCGTGGACGGCTGGCTTGCACTCCAGAAAACCGTGGAATATATACGCCAAAACTATCCCCGCCACTTCATTATCGCCGACGCCAAACGCGGCGATATAGGGAATACTTCTAAAATGTATGCCACAACCTTCTTCGAGAAGATGGACTTCGACAGCGTTACGGTAGCACCTTATATGGGTTCGGACAGCGTTAAGCCGTTCCTTGACCACTGCGGCCGCTGGGTGATACTTCTCGCACTGACTTCCAACCCCGGTTCACACGATTTTCAGTTCATGGAAGACGCCGAGGGCACGCCGCTGTGGAGCCGCGTCATCGAGACCTCTCAGCAATGGGCCGACGAGGAGCAGATGATGTATGTAGTCGGTGCCACACAGGGCCGCATGTTCGAGCAGATACGCCGACGTGCGCCCCGCTCCTTCCTCCTTGTGCCAGGCGTCGGCGCTCAGGGGGGTAGCCTTGAAGAGGTATGCCGATACGGTTTCAATGAAGACTGCGGACTGCTGGTCAATTCCTCGCGAGGCATAATCTACGCTTCAAACGGCAGCGACTTCGCCGAAGCCGCCGGAGCCGCGGCAAAGGAACTCGCTGGCAAGATGGCCGTCATCCTCGACGAGCACAATTTCTGAAATTTGCTAAACACTTACTCATAAATCACTACTCTCCGCAAGTACTCTTCTAATTGCTTGCAATAATCCCCGCTCACGAGCTGAACATCTCGGTGCGGGGATTTGTTGTTATCTTAAATAAGACGGGAATATTTCCTTCTGTAATTCAAATACTTAAAGCTATGAAAACACTATCTATAATCTGCTATATCGTAGGGTCGGTTCTTATCCTTGCGTCTTGTTTCGTATCGGGCGCCACAGTCTGGTGGCTGGGCGGCGCGGCAATTCTGGTGCTCGTGCTTGGATGCATTTTCCAATATAACAGTGCGAAAGGGGACGTATATGCGCACCACGACCGCAATCACTGACGCAACGACCGCAGGAAACCGTCGGCTCGCGCCAGCGAGTCGGGTTTCCCTATGTCTATCATGTGCAAAGTTTTGCTGAGATGGCAACCAATTGGTAATGAACCGCACTCGGAAAGGTAGAAGTCCATTATAGGGAATACCTCTTTCCTCCCGCGGCGGCGCATACGGTCCACTATCTGCGGCCCCGCTACATGAATTCCGCTAAAGGCTTGCTCCTCCATTTCCTCTTTTGGAATAAATCCGACCGGGCGGTATTCACCGGTGTTGAGGTTATGCCATCCCGCGAGGTTGCACTTGGTGTCGACCACAAGTTTTCGCGATGACTCACGACGGCTCGTGAGCAACGTTGCAGCGTTGCAGTTGCTTTCGTGCGCCTGCATCAGCTCTCGAAGGTCGGCATCGCTAAGTATGTCTACGTTATGTATGAGCACCGGCTCAGGGGTCTCGAAAAGCATACCGGCTGCGTGGAGCAGTCCGCCACCGGTGTCAAGAAGCAGGTCGCTCTCATCGCTGATTCTTATCCGCACGCCATAGTCGTGTGCCTCAAGGAACTCTTTTATCTGTCCGGCAAAATGATGAACGTTAACGGTGATGTCGTCGAATCCTTGCTCCTTGACGCGCAGGATTACCCTCTCCAACATCGGGACACCGTTGACGGGCACCAGAGCTTTCGGGTGTTCAAGTGTCCAGGGTTTCAGCCGGGTGCCGAGACCCGCTGCGAGTATGAATGCCTTCATATAAGATAGGTGTATTACTTGTCTGTTTTTACCTGGTGGCGGATGCCGCGCTCGCGATGGTTCACAATCACACGTGCCTCAGGGAATTTCTCCGCAATGTGCATTGCCGTGTGCTCTGCGCTGTAGACGGAACGGTGACGCCCTCCAGTGCATCCGAACCCTATCTGCAACGACGTGAAGCCGCGTCTCAGATAACGTTCCACGGCAGGGTCGGTCATTTGCCAAACCGCAGCGAGGAACGACTGAATCTCGCCGCGCTCTTCCAAAAAGTCTATCACCTCCTTGTCGAGGCCCGTGAGCGGTTTGTAGCGGTCATAACGTCCGGGGTTGTGCAGAGCGCGACAGTCGAACATAAAGCCGCCGCCATTGCCGCTGAGGTCTTCGGGATAACCTTTCTTATAAGAAAAACTGAAAACCTCCACCGTCAGCCCCTCGTCACATCGGCAGGCAAAACGCTGGTCGGCCACTATTTCTCGACACACCCTTTCAAGCTCGGGATAACGGGTGGCTACGCTCGCTTCCAGTAGTTCTGCAAGATTGGCAAGAGCTCCGGGAATACTCCTAACGAAATGGGCTTTTTTCTGTATCAGACCACGGTAACCGTAAGCGCCAAGCACCTGCAGCGTGCGGAACAACGCGAACAGCGGTATGTGCCGCAATATCTCAGCCTCGTCCACGCCTCTGAGCCTTGCGAAATCCGCGGCATAGACTCCGAGATAACGGGTACGCTCTTCAGCCGTGAACGCCGCACGTGCCTGCCAGAGGAACGATACCGCATCATACAGGCAAGGGCCTACCCTTCCTCCCTGGAAATCAATCCAATAGGGTTCACCATCGCATATCATCACATTGCGACTCTGGCAGTCGCGATACATAAATCCGGTCAACTCCTGGGGCATCGCGCAGAGGTCGCGGGCTAACGCCTCAAAGCAATCCTCGAGCTTCTCTTCGTCGAAGAACGCCGACGTCTGCTTCAGGAACATATACTTGAAATAGTTGAGATCCCACATAGCCAGGCGCGTGGAGAACGGCGCATTGAAGGTCATTCCCTCCCACTCCGAGTCCGGCAGCGTCTGCAACCGAGCCAGCGACCGCAAACATTCCTCAACGGCGGCGTCCCCCTCTGGAGTGTGGAGTATGTCGAGCAGTGAAACTGATCCGAGATCGCTCTGAAGATAGATCATTCCATCGGCAGAAACTGCCGTAACTTCCGGCACTCGACAACCATTCTTCCGGAAATAACGTGCCAGCCCCACGAAGGCTTCATTCTCACGGCAGTCAGTCCCTCTCACCCCTATCAGCGTATGTCCGGCGCCGTCTGAGAGTCGATAATAACGGCGGTCTGACCCGGCGGCAGGCAACGCATCTACGGTCACTGCTTCGAATCCGACTGTTGCCGCAAGCCGCGCCAGCTCATTTTCAGTTTCTCGAATAGTTGTTCCCATTAAGTATGTGTTCGTATTTATTTATAGTATTGGATTATCAAGTATGTGATTGAAACTTTGAATTCGGATGAAGACGTTATGGGGGTACCATAGCAACTAAAGCCGAATTCTAAAGCTCGCCACAGAATATATAGGCGATGAGACAAATAATTTCGAACACATACTTATAATCATATATATTAAAAAGGAGCGCCATATTTTGGTTCCGACTCCTTTCGAAATGCAAAATTACTATTTTTTCGCCAATTCCCCGCCGAAAGCAACATTTTTTAATACCATGGCAGGTGGAAATTCCGGAAATTGTTTGTAACTTTGCACTCAGCCAAGATAGAGAATTTTAAAGATATAAAAAATGGCAAAGATAGAAAATTACAATTTCGCAGGTAAAAAGGCTCTCGTACGCGTGGACTTCAACGTGCCTCTCGACGAGAACGGTCACATCACCGATGACACCCGTATACGCGGTGCCCTCCCTACTCTTAAGAAAATACTCGATGACGGCGGCAGCCTCATCATCATGTCGCACATGGGGAAACCCAAAGGTAAGGTCAATCCGAAACTCAGCCTCCTCCAGATCAAAGACGCCGTGAGCAAAGCCCTCGGCCGCGAAGTGGAGTTCGCTCCCGACGCCGCTGATGCCAAAGCCATGGCCGACGCGCTCAAACCCGGACAGGTACTCCTGCTTGAAAACCTCCGCTTCCACCCCGAAGAGGAAGGGAAACCCGTGGACATCGACAAATCCTCGCCCGAATATGAAGCCGCAAAAGAGGATATGAAAAAATGCCAGAAAGACTTTGCCAAGACGCTCGCTTCATATGCCGACGTCTATGTCAACGACGCCTTCGGTACCGCCCACCGCAAACACGCCTCGACTGCCGTCGTGGCCGACTACTTCGACAAAAACGACAAAATGCTCGGCTTCCTCATGGAGAAAGAGGTTAAGGCCGTCAACAATATCCTTAACAACATTCGCCGTCCCTTCACCGCCATAATGGGTGGCTCGAAAGTTTCCACTAAAATCGGAATCATCGAAAACCTCATGGATAAGGTGGACAACCTCATCCTCTGCGGCGGCATGACCTACACCTTCGCAAAGGCACAGGGTGGCAAAATCGGCAACTCCATCTGCGAGGAAGACAAACTCCAGCTCGCCCTCGACATTATAGCCAAAGCCAAGGAGAAAGGAGTAAACCTCATCCTCGGCAGCGACTGCGTGGCAGCCGACTCCTTCAGCAACGATGCCAAGACCATGATTTGCCCCGCCAACGATATCCCCGACGGCTGGCAGGGCCTTGATGCCGGCCCCGACTCCATCATCGCTTTCCGCAACGCCATCGTGCCCTCCAAGACCATCCTCTGGAACGGTCCCGCCGGAGTATTCGAGTTTGAAAACTTCACCCGCGGCTCACGCGCCATCGCTGACGCTATCGTCGAAGCTACCGACAATGGCGCATTCTCGCTCGTCGGTGGCGGCGACTCCGTTGCATGCATCAACAAGTTCGGTCTGGCCGACCGCGTATCATACGTATCGACCGGCGGTGGCGCACTGCTCGAAGCCATCGAAGGAAAAAATCTCCCCGGCATAGCCGCCATTGAAAAATAATCGGTAAACCCGAAAAAGGACCGACAAAAGCCCCCAAAAATACATCAATCCCAAAATACTAACAGAAGAAGAGGATCGTTTGAATCCTCTTCTTCTGTTATTTTACAAATAATCACATTCTTATAGCCTTAATCTTAAACCATTACTTTAATAATTATCCTAAACATTCTCCTTATATCGAAAAGCCGGTAGCCTTTCTCCGGAGAAGAACCACATTCGTCACTCTTCCGGCTCCATAAAATAATCCTCCTCTTTCCCATTTAATTTCGCATCAGCGAATCCGCTTTATAGGTCCGTTCCACAACTTCTCCACGCAAAAAACATCTACTCTCCGAACCATCCCCGACACTAATTTCACCTTGACAAAACCAGGTCCTAAACAGCCGTATTCTTAAAATAGAAATTAAAGAAGAATACCCTAAACATCTGATTATCTGCACATTAATATTAATACGACCACTATAATAACCATAAATTAATACAAAACAATGAGAAAATATTTAAATTATTCTTCTCCCTAAAACAATACTCCCCCATACTCTACGTTTATAATTCAAAGCCGACCCACCCGGCGGCCAAATGTATCCCTCCGCACCGCCTAACCGAAGCCTCGTTGGCTTCTCACTTGCGCCCCGGCATTCGGCTCTCTCCCGCGAAGAAAAAATTCCCTCTAAAGGAGAAAACTCACTACGAAAAATATGTTTTACAACATAAAATAAGAAAATTCTCATATTATTACGGTGATATGAACAAAATTAAACATTTGCAACACATAATTTTGAGGATTTTTTTGACAAATCGTATTGATTTAAATAAAAAATATTGTAACTTTGCAATGTCAAAATGAGTCACGACTAATCTTGAAGGCCAGCCTGCTACGGTCGTAATGAAAAAGACGACTTGACACAGGTAAATAACGAACACCGCTCTCCATCTCACAGGTCAAAAACAGAGAGGAAGAACTCATCAAGGCAAGCCCAAAATAACAAATCTTTTTTAACATACAAACTTAAAGTAACATTATGGAATCTCAAAACCCGAAACCTCAGGCCACAAAGCCTGTTGCAGCTTCCAAACCCGCCGCAGCCGTTAAGCCTGCCGTTAAGCCTGCAGCAAAAAGCAATGAAAAGATCAGCAACGTTCGCGGTATCCGCAACGCTTTCCTGGTTATCCTCGCTTGCGCAGTTGTGGCTGTTCTCATCTTCCTCTTTGTAATGGGTTCTCCCTCAAACTTCGAAGGTGAAGATCCCTCTAACGGACACCCCCTCAACCTCCTCGGTACCGTCTATAAAGGTGGTTTCATCGTGCCTATCCTTATGACACTGCTCCTCACTGTCATCGTGCTTTCTATCGAACGTTGGATCGCTATCAGCTCCGCAGCCGGTAAAGGCAACACCACCAAATTCGTTGCTGACATCAAGGCTGATCTCGCCAAGAATGACATTGACAAAGCCATGCAGCGTTGCAAAACTCAGAAAGGTTCCGTTGCTTCTGTAGTTTACAGCACTCTCGTGAAGTACAAAGAGATGGACAAAAACACTGTCCTCAGCAAAGAGCAGAAACTTACTACTCTGCGCAACCAGGTAGAAGAGGCCACCGCACTCGAGATGCCTTCGCTCTCCCAGAACCTCCCTATCGTAGCTACCCTCACGACTCTCGGTACTCTCGTCGGTCTGCTCGGTACTGTAATGGGTATGATCAAATCGTTCCAGGCTCTTGCAGCTTCCGGTTCGCCTGACTCCACCGAGCTCTCTACCGGTATCTCCGAGGCCCTTGTGAACACCGCCTTCGGTATCTGCACCGGTGCCTTCGCCGTTATCTCTTATAACTTCTTCACAAACAAAATCGACAACCTCACCTACGCTATCGACGAAATCGGTTTCTCCATCGTAGCATCTTTCGCTGCCACTCACTAATTGCGAGCCCGAACGAAGTTTTTTCGAACTCTAATTTTTAAAACCGATTTAAGACAATAGCAATATGGGAAGAGTAAAAATCGCAAAGAAGAGCACATTCATCGACATGACCGCGATGAGTGACGTTACAGTGCTCTTGCTTACCTTCTTCATGTTGACTTCTACCTTCCTCTCCAAGGAACCTGCTACCGTCATCACCCCTTCTTCAATCTCTGAAGAAAAGGTGCAGGAGACAAACTATGTGCAGGTTCTCGTAAGCCCGGAAGGAAAAGTGTGGCTCTCAATGAACAACGACACATCGCAAGACTACTCCAACGAGAAGATGCGTATGGCCGTGCTTGACAAAGCTGCGGAAATCTACAACCAAACCCACTCGAAGAAGGTTTCATTTAATGACCAGCAGAAGATGGCTTTCGCCAAACTCAACACCTTCGGCGTGCCGATGGCTCAGATGGGCGAATTCCTGAATCTCGCTTCACAACCCGAAGGACAGACTAAAATGGACAACTGGCTCGCCGGCGAGGATCCCAACCCCCAGCACGTGACAGGTCTGCCCATTTCCTGGAACAAAGACCAGGACCGTCCCAACGAGTTCCAGATCTGGATGAAAGCAATGCGCCAATCCGATAACCCCAACCTCTCCGAAGCCATCAAAAACGGCACGGGTGTGGCTATCAAAGCTGACCAAAACACTGCTTTCGACGTAATCCACATGGTCATGGATAACCTCCAGACCATCCACATGAATAAGTTTACCTTACTTACAGCACTGAAGGGAGGAGAAGAATAATATGGCAGAAGTTCAGCAAGACAACGGTGGCGGCAAAGGCAAAAGCCACCAGAAAAAAATGACCATCCGCGTTGACTTTACGCCTATGGTCGACATGAACATGTTGCTCATAACATTCTTCATGCTCTGTACCACGATGATCAAGTCACAGACTCTGAACATCGCACTCCCGTCAAACGAAAAAGTTGACAACGTGGACCAGATGAACCAGGCCTCCGAAAAAGACGCCGTGACCATCATCCTCGACGCCAAACGCAAGCCCGGCTCTTTCGATGTCGACAGCGTCAACGGCAAAGTTGTCAACGAAGTCTACTACTATTTCGGTAAACCCGCCAACGGCGCCGATATCAACTCCGCCGAGGCTCTTGCGGCCAACAACAACCTTCAGAAATCGGAGTTCCTATCCGATCAGGGCGTCAACGCTGATGGCACCCCGAAGGCCCGTGGCATCCGCGAAATCATACAACAGCGAAACAAAGAAGTGCTCAAAGAGATTAACGCTCTCAAAAAGCAGTTCAAAGAAGGCAAGTTCGGTAACATGGAGACCAAAGAAGGTCGCGAACAGGCCCAGAAAGAGTATGAAAAGCGTGCCTCACAGATCCGCAATAAAAAGGAACTCAAGAAGCCCGTCATTATCATCAAATCCACTCCCCAAGCCTCTTATGGCTCACTCGTGGAAGTGCTCGACGAGATGCAGATCAACTCAATCTCAAGATATCAGATTGATAACATGACCAAGGCCGACTCCGTGATGCTTATCGACTATCAGAACCGTCACCATAAGTAATGTTAGATTTATTAACCTCTAAAGCAAACAGAAAATTATGGCTAAGAAATCAGTAGATCTAACCTCTCTTGAGTGGACCAACCTTATATTCGAAGGCAAAAACAAAGACTTCGGTGCTTACCAGCTCCGTCGTAAATCCGACAAGCGACATAATCTCGCAGTCCTCTTCACCCTCATCGGCCTCGTTATCGTCGCACTCCTCGTTTGGGCCCTAAGCGTTTACAACAACTGGCAGGCAGAACGTGCCGCCGCAGAAGCTAAGGCCAAACAGGAACAGATGATGGCTGCGATGCTTGAACAAGAAAAAGAACAACCCGAAGAAGAGCAACCCGAAGAGCAAAAATATGAACCCGAAATTCCCGAAGTGAAAGAAGAAGTTCTTGCTACCGTGCAAGTAACGCAGATCGCCATCGTCGAGGAAGACAAGGTGAAGAACGAAGTGCTCTCTCAGGATCAGCAGCAGGAAGACAACACCGCCCGTGGCGTGGTTACCCAGGAAGGTTCCGACGATGCCGATAAGTTCAAACAAGTTCATGAACAGGTTAAAGTTGTTGAACCGGAAGCTCCTAAACCCATCGTCGAAGAACCCAAGAAAGAAGAGCCCAAACCCGACAAGATCTTTACCGCTGTTGAACAGCAGGCTCAGTTCCCCGGTGGTCAGGCAGCTCTCATGAAATGGCTCAGCAGCAACCTCCGCTATCCGGAACGCGCTCAGCAGAACGACATTCAGGGACGTGTAATCGTCAAGTTCGTCGTTAACGCCGACGGCTCAATCGAGCAGGCTTCCATAGTGAAAGGTGTGGACAAAGACCTTGACAACGAGGCTATCCGCGTAGTCAAGAGAATGCCCAAATGGCAGCCCGGTAAAAACAACGGTGTCGCCGTGCGAAGCTACTTCACACTCCCCGTTACCTTCAAACTTCAGAAGTAATAACACAACCTCATAATCACAAAAGGAGACAACTACCATGTTGCCTCCTTTTGTTTTCCATACCCCCTACAGTAAATAATCCGCTTTTTATTTGCATCTCCCCTTTTCTTATACTACCTTTGCAAAAGAACAATAATAACAACGAATGGGAATCTTCAAACGCTGGTTCAGTAAAAATCATTCCACCGCCGACAATTACGCCGATGATAGTCAGAAGAAATCTTCAGGCAGAACCAACCGTGCAGCGAAGAATGAACCTGAACTGAAATCGTTCGAATTCATTTCCGATTCTCAACTCCGCAAAGACGGAATTACAAAAAACTGCGAAAGCCGCCGCTCGGTTTGCGTAATCGTCGTTGATAAAAACATCTCCGGCTACTACGATTTCCGTCTTAAGCCCGGCGAAGGCTATATCGTGAAAGCAGACAACGGCAACCCCGACAATCCCACCATTCCCGAAATTCCAATGCGTATAGTCTCTGTTACAGCCGATACAATCGAACTCCGCGGCTTCCCCGTAGAAGTGAAAACAACCGTCGGCTGGCAACCAGTAGACAACTCCGACTACGGCCTCACCATCTTCCGCGACATCGAAGGTCACATCACCAAATGTACGGTCCACCGTTTCTCAGAACTCCTCGAAATAGAACATACACAAATCTCCACAGCCTCATCTCCGGGTACGTGTCCGGTAGTAAAAACCGCCACGAAAGCGGAAAAACTTACCCGTCAGGCAATAGCACTCGAACAGCGAGGATACATGGAAGAAGACATTCTGGAGATGCAGCATAACATCTGGAAAGCCATCGTAGAAGAACCGCTGTCCCTCCACAAGATTTCCGAGACCCTCAACGTTTCCCATCAGTTGTTTATCTTGCTGACATCAGGAATCGTCAAAGCCCTCCCCGACCGCAGACAATTAGCTGCTATAATATTCATCCTCTCCCACAACCTTAAATCCGAAACCCCGCTCCCGTTCAAGGCCCTGAAAATTCGAGCCGAAACAATAATCCATGACAAAGAAGCCTTCCGCAGCCTGATAGAACGCAACTTCCGGGAAGAACAATCCATCGACGGAGACTTCAAACTCCAAGCCATAACCTACCATATCCTGACTTCCAGCGAAGTGCTCCAAGCCGTTCCCAAACTATATTACGAACTGAAATCCCTTCACCAAAAATTAGAAGACGGAGACTTTGCTCCATACACTAAAGCCCAATTCACCGAAACCGGCCGCCAACTCCAAATCCGTCTGAAGACCATCCTCCAATCAAAAGCCGAATCCCGAGACCTCGATTTCTAACCCTATATACCCCGAAAATAGAACTTTAGTTCTGTGAGCGAACTTCATATCCTTGATTAAGCCATAATTCGGAAGCCGGATTGTGGCTTACATCACCGCATCTGTTGACGAAACTTTATAAAATGTAAAATTTACCGCCGACCTCTCGCCATGAGCACACAATTCATAATCTCATAATACCGTTAATAACACAGAAGTACAACAAAATAAATATTTCAAAATCAAGAGTAATAAAAGTCTCTTTTTCACTACTTGTATTCACCGCTAAAGTTAGTGGCAAAGGATTTTGCGGACTTTTCCGTTGCGAAATTCGATGTAGGGGCCAAAGTCGGGCGGCGCGGGCAGCTCCCGGCCTTGCAGCGTTATGTAACGAGGCGGGATTGGGATATTGGCAGGGTCGGTGTCGCCGCTGGCTGGAAGGGATTCTATGCCGCTGTCTTCGCGCGTGAAAGTTGCTTCGGAGACGGGGCTGGGCTGTTTGCCCCATTCTTGGGCATAAGCGCGCAATGTCATCGTCTTTGTCAGTGTCAGCGGCGCGGTGTAACGGGTGAATTGCAGGAGGTCGTCCGCCTCGTTGTCAGTGTAATAAATCTCGGCACCTTCGGTAGCGGTAAGCGTCACTTTGGAGGAGACCTTGAAGGTCCGCTCGCCCTGAATCTGCGGCACCTCGCTCACGCATTGGCTGTACTGCAGCGGATAAAGACGCAGATAGCCATCGTAGACCGAAACGGCAAGCCTTACATCGTAAACTCCGGCTTCGGCTGATGGAACGTCGCCGTATTCGTTGACAAAGGTATAACTACGATCGCCGCAACGTCCGGTAAAATATTGCTTATCCCCGGGAGCCGGGGTGGCCTCATCAAAAATCACTCCGCACAGGTCCACCACACTGTTAGCCATCGTGAGGTCAACGCTCTCCACGCGCTCTATCGCTGCCGTAGCTGTACCTGTAGCCGTAGGCATCGCACCGTAAGGAATCAGTATGTCGAGGCCGTGCTCCACACAGTGGCGAACCGTCCATCCCGCCGGGATAACGGCGCCCTGCGTGTATTCAGCGGCGCCGCGTATCAGACCGAAGAATCCTTCCTGCTTCACGTATGTGTCTACGCCGGTAACGTACAGCACCGTCAGCGGAAACTCTACGGCGCACAGCGTTCCGTCATCGGTTTTTAGGATGGCGCCGAGACCGTTGTAAGTATCTATTACCGTGAGAAGGTAGCTCGCCTCACCGGCAGCAAAAACTGAGGTCTCTTCACACCGAGCGGTGATGACCGTCGTGCCGGGAGAGCGAGCCCTTATCTTCCCCGTCGAAGTTTCAACGGATGCTACCTCAGGCCTTGACGAGGAGTAAACTACGGCTGCATCGGTAGCTTTCGCCAGCACCGGCTGAGTAAAGTCGCAGCCTACCGTAGCGTAACATTCAGTTTCTGAAAAGCGCAGTTCGGCGTCACGCAACTCCGATACTGTGACATCGTAGGTTACCGTCATCGACACTATGCTGTTCTGGCTCGAGAGGTTAAAATCTATCTCGCATTGTGCAGAATTCACCCCCAGGTTGATTTTCTTCATGGTATAGACTCCCATGTCTTCGCCGTTTAGTGACAATCTCGTGTAGCTGGCATACATATTAAGTTCCACTGAAGAGATACTGCGGCCGCCAGCCGAGATTCTGACCTTATTTCCGGGATAGGGCGAAATCGAAAGACCACGCTCTGTCAACCGGAAACCGTTACGCGACTCCGAAGTAAGCACCACATCCACAAGTCCGCAAGACAACGAACTTCCAGAGGCTAAAAAACCGAAATCAGATGTGTAATCAACTCGTTCCAACCCATAATCCTGTCCCATAAAATCAAACGAATCGCTCCTGACAGCCGCCGCGGCTCCAGTCGCACTTGCCACCACTACCACCAACAGAATTAGAACTACAGGCAGCTTACGCATTGCCAAAAACACGTTAAAAACAAAAGAGCATCTAAGGTTGACCAGACTTCTCATAATCAAAAGATTTTAAGGTTAAACATTACGAGTAAAAGACTCACAAAGGTATCCAAAAATCTCCAATCCACCAAATTTCAGACAAAAAAACCAACTAAGAAAAACCTCCTCCAAAAGAAAACAATAAAAGCGAAAAACAGTCCACAATCCCTAACAGAGAACTTGAAGTCGCAGACACGTATAGAGGTCTAACTTCATTGGTCTGCGAGTCCCTCTATGAAGATAGCTAATATCGAATCTTACGCAATCGTCCAACTATAAAATCTGTTACCATGGAGGATTGACTTCTCTATATCCATAAACTATAGGTAACGCAGTAAGTAAATGTGCATTTTATTGTAGCCCGAATTGCGTCAGCGCCTCCGTCAGGAGGCAGATT
>OHBJ01001424.1_pt1 | contig 16380 bp, 16 predicted proteins | sample 1577241 | NCBI WGS metagenome assembly OHBJ01 (sample SAMEA3541594, study PRJEB24748) | human gut metagenome | biome: human gut; feature: human-associated habitat; material: faeces | place: China | collected 2012 | reverse complement strand
TTTCATGCGGCAGGAAACGGTTGAATCGACGATTATCGTGCGAACAAGGTCGCCCGCCCAGGACGATGCACAGATCGGCATCGCGCCAGTCCCGTGCATCCGGGAGACCATCCGCCACATGGCAGGTCTGTATCGTCCAGCCCGCTTCCCGGAGGACGGGCGCCAATGTCCCAAGATCTTCAAAAGCCAGATGTTGCAGTACGCAGCAGCGCATGGGGGACCTCCTGTGGGGAGCGCGTCCGGTGCCGTGGGAGGCACGGGCGTTCCCGCTGCTCCCTGTCATACACGGGGAATGGCGGGAGGGAAAGGCTTGCTCCCGCCATGCGCTTTTGATAAGAAATCATATATGATACCCGGATGGACCCTATGAGTGATGTACCTTTGCCAGCTGCCTGGTATGAATCCCGTGTCATGGATGCTGCGGATCCTCTTTGGCAGTGGGACGTCCACAACGACCGCATCGTCCTGAACCCGGAGTCCGCCGGCCTGCTGCACGGCAGGACGGAGAAGGCTTACCGGGGAAGATGCGGGGCCTTCTGTGACGGCCTTGCCGCTGACCGGCAGGAAAGCGTCCGGCAGCTTTTCAGCAGCCTGCGCCGCTCTTCTTCCGATAGCGCCATGGAGATCCTGCAGACCGTGGGCGAGGACATCATCTGCTGCCGTGCCATCGTGCTGGAGCGGTTTTCCTGCGGTACGCCCCGCCTGATGGTGGGGGCGCTGACCCGGCTGGACGGCAGGGGATGGCTGCATGAGACCGCCGGGGAAGGCCGCTGGATCTATGACTGTGCCCGGGAAGAGTACACGCTGGACAGGAACTGTGCCCGGCTGCTCCGCCTTCCCGACAGCGGCGTCCTGCGTCTGCCCCGCCAGGCCATCCGGGACATGCTGGGGCCCGATGCGGCACGCTTTTTTCCAGCCGTTTTTCCCGGCTCATGAACGCCCGTGACCATGACGGCAGCTTCGTGGAGCGCGTGCTGCTGCATCTGCCGGACGGCAGCCGCAAGAATTTCCTGGTCTCCGGCACCCTCGTGGGCCATGACGGTTCCGGGCAGCCCCTCTTCGTGACGGGGAACCTCGTGCAGCGGGGCGGGGAAGAACCGCTGGAGGCCCTTTCCAGCAAAAGCTGCGAGATCTCCCTCATGGCCCTGTTCGGCAGCGGGGACGGCCTGTGGGACTGGAACATGGAGACCAACGCCATCTATTACAGTCCCCGGTACATCGCCATGCTGGGCTATGACCAGCGCAGGTTCGGCAATACCTTCGAAAGCTGGCGGGACAAGCTGCATCCCGATGAACGTCTGGCGGTCCTGAAGCGGCAGATGGACGTCATCATGTCGCCTCGTTACGGGGACAGTTACGAGCAGTCCTTCCGCATGCTCAAGGCGGACGGCACCTATTGCTGGATCCTGAGCCGAGCCCGTGTCCTGCGGCGTAACGCCCATGGCCGCGCCACGCGTCTCATCGGGCTGCACACGGACATCACCACCACCCAGGGGGAACGTGACCGCCTGGCCGAGATGATCGAGTATGATCCCCTGACGGACGTCCACAGCCTGGTCTATTTCCATAACGAGCTGGACCGGCTGGACATGCAGCCGGGCAAGGTGGTCAGCATCATCAGCTGCGACGTCAACGGGCTGAAGCTGATCAACGACTATCTGGGACATGACACCGGCAACAGCATGTTGCAGACGGCCGCCCGTCTGTTGCGGAGCTCGCTGCGCTCCACGGACTGCGTGGCCCGGCTGGGCGGTGACGAGTTCGCCGTGCTGCTGCCCCGGTGCAACCTGCGCGATGCCGCACGGGTCCTGGAAAAGATCAGGGAAGTTTTCCGGCATTACAACGAACATTCCGGCAATGTGCCGGCGCTGCTGCATGGTCATCACCTCAAAATTCAGGATAGTAAGCGGAAAAATACCGGCTGACGCGCGTCCACAGGCGGCCAAGCCGTGCAAACGGCGTGATCTTCACATCCGGGTCGAGCGCCGCGGGTTTGGCATAGCAGAGCGCCACGGAGACGCTTTGCCCATCTGGCCCGGTCGCCGTCAGTGTGCCCGCCCGCGTCCCTTGCTGCACCGGTGCAAACGCAAAGCGCGGCAGCTCCGCCGTGAGCGTCACCGTGTCCTCCGGACGCAGGAGCAGATAAGCCTCCCGCTCCGGTGTTACCGCGCAGACCTGCACCGTGCCGGAGAGCACCGGAACGGCATACACCGGCGTATCTCCGGCGACGGCGCGATACGCATAGTTTTCAAACGCCCAGTCGAGCAGGCGCGTGTGATCATTCCAGTCGTCCGGATCTGACAGCGTCACGCAGACAAAGCGCGTCGCGCCGCGCTGTGCACAGGACACAAGCGTGCGCCCGGACGCCTTCGTGTAGCCGGTCTTGACGCCGATCGCGCCGTCATAGCAGCGCAGCAGCCGGTTGTGATTGACGAGCGTTTGCCCTCCGATAGTCGCGCGCTCGGTGGCCACGATGGTACAAAATGTGTCGTTCGCCATGGCCGCACAGGTGAGCGCCGCCATGTCGCGCGCCGTGGAATAATGCCCCTCGGCATCAAGCCCGTTGGGGTTTTGAAAGGCGCTGCCGGTCATGCCGAGTGCACGCGCCTTATCGTTCATCATGTCCGCAAACGCCTGCACCGAGCCCGCCGTGTGGCATGCGAGCGCGAGCGCGGCGTCATTGCCGGACACGAGCATCATGCCGTAGAGCAGCTCCTCGACCGTATACGTCTCTCCGGCGCGCAGATACATCGACGAGCCCTCGACCGCCGTGTATTCCGGCAGGATCTCGACCGGTTCCCCGAGCGCACAGTGCTCGAGCACGACGAGCGCCGTCATGATCTTCGTCGTGCTGGCAATGCCGAGGCGTGCGTCTGCATTCTTTTCATAGAGCACCGTTCCGGTCTCCGGATGCACGACGATGGCGGCCTGTGCCGCATTGTCCGCCCCGGCGGCATAGGCGCGCGGCGCACACGGCAAGAGTATGGCGAGCGCGCACAGGAGCGCAAATATCGTTCGTTTCAAAACAAGCACCACCCTTTTGAAGTTTCGGGCGGTGCTTATTATGGGCGCTCAGAGCGCGGATTATGCTTTGTCGGCCTTGCGCTGGTCGATGAACCGGTCGATGCGGTCAAAGACCTGCGGGGTCATGTCGATGAGCCGGTCGAACGTGTTCGAGGCGGGCGGCATGACGTTGAGCATACGCACATTGCCGTCCTTGACGATCAGAAAGCCCATAGGCTCGACCTTGACGCCTGCGCCGCTGCCGCAGCCGACGCCGTTTTTGTTCTCCTTCATCGGAAACTCCGACCCGCCGCTGGCAAAGGCGAAGCTGACGCGCGAGAGCGGAATGAGCGTGATATCGTCCGGCGTCGTGATCGGTTCGCCGACGACGGTGTTCGTGTCCACCATTTCCTTGATCTTGCTCATGGTCGCAGTCATGACTGCGCTGATTTGATTATCCATTGCTGACCTTCCTTTCCTGCGTGTCCGGCGCGGTCTTTGCGCGCGCGGCGCGAGCCTTCTTTGCCTGCAGCTTCTGCTTCAGATATCCGGCGCCGAATATGAGCGCGACGGCGACGATCTGCCCGACGCGGATCGTGCAGACGATGCGTGCGTCGATGCGCGGACGCTCGGCGTCAAAATCCACGCCGGTCTGAATGTCCCGCTCGTCGATGCACAGCGTCCGCTCAGCCAGCGGCGTGAGCGCTCCGAGCGCGGCGTTGACATAGCCGAACGCCAGAGCAGTGTCATACGGGTCTGGCGCACCGGACACAAATACCAGCCGCAGCAGCCGCACGTGCAGCTTCTGCCGCAGACGATCGAGTGCCTGCAAGCCGAGCTCCGCCAGCTTGAGCAGCGTCTGCGCGTCCGGCGGTGCAGACTTTGTCTTCTCTTTTTTCTTCTTCGGTTTCTTGGTTTTTGCCTTCCCGGGCTTTGCATCCGGTGCCTTCGGCAGCAGGTGCAGCCGCGCCGGACCGATGCGCGCCGCGAGGGAAAATGCCCCCTCGGCATACGCCGCATCCACGCCGACCGGCAGCAGATTCAGCAGCGTCAGCACCAGCGCGATCGCCAGGATGATCCACAGGGCCGTCAATCGGCATCACTCCCCTGTCGGTTTTTCCTCCGTGTCGGTCAGCTCCATCTGTTCGCCGCGGCCGCGCAGCTCCGAGATGGCCTGCTCGAGCTTTTCCGCGCCCTCATCGGACGACAGATCCGGAAGCACAGGCAGCTCGTCGAGCGACTGCATACCCATGGTGCGCAAAAACAGCGCACTCGTACGGTACAGTGACGGGCGGCCGGGTGCATCGAGCTTGCCGCAGGACTCAATGAGCCCGCGCTCCAGCAGTGTCGTGACCGTGTAGGCGCTGTCCACGCCGCGCACCTGATCGACATATGCGCGCGTGACCGGCTGAAAATATGCCACGATCGCCAGCACCTCCAGCGCCGGCTGCGAGAGTTTGGGCGGCTTGCGCTGCTCGAGCGTGCGTCGGATGTAGTCGGCATACTCCGGTGCGGAACAAAGCTGCAGCAGATCGTTCATCTGCACCAGGCGCATACCGCAGCGGTTTTCCTCATACGCCGCAGCAAGTTCCTTGGCAGCCGAGATGATCGTCTGCGTCTGCTCGCCGGTGACGAGCGCGATGCGCGACGCCGGCACGGGATCGCCCGCTGCAAATAAGATGGCCTCAATGACCGAAAGCAATTCATCGTGTTCCATAAAAACTCTCACTCAACAATGGATTCCAGAATATCGTCCGTCGTGCCGCCCGTGAAGCTTGCGACATACTCGCCGTTTTGCTCTGAGAGCATCAGGTGGCCGAGACTGCACAGCTCGAGCACGGACAAAAAGGTCGCCACGATCTCGCTGCGGCTCGCGCACTGACCGTAGAGCGCATTGAGCGGCATGCTCCCCCGCTCACGCAGCTCGTCAATGAGCGTGCGGCACTTATCGCGCACACTGTAGATGATGCGCTTGGGCGCTGCCATTTGCAGCGCTTCCGTCGACGCCGTGCCGCCGCGCGTGAACACGGACAGCAGCGCGCGCAGAAGATCGGTCTCCTCGATGCGGTAGCGGTACTCCCCCGCCGCCTTCGGGAGCGGCTCCGGCGGGCGCGACAGATAGTGCAGTCCGGTCTGCGCCGCGGCCTCGAGCATCGGCGTGACGGTCTTGACCGCCGCATACGTATCCTTGCACTTGAGCTGCTCGAGCGAGGCGATGAGCTGTTCGAGCTCCGTGACCTCCTTCTCCTCGGTGAGGAGCATACGCGTCTTGATATAGAGCAGATACGACGCCATCTGCACAAACTCGCTCGCGATCTCGAGATCGAGCTTTTCCATGGCGTTGAGGTACTCCAGATACTGATCGAGGATGTCCGAGATCTTGATGTCGCGGATCTCGATCTTATTCTTCGACAGCAGCAGCAGGATCAGACTCAGCGGACCTTCAAAATCCGCCATCTCGCTCTTGTCATGGATGATGCCCTCGAGAAAATAAGTTGGATCGCCCGGCTTAGCCGAAGATGCCGATAAGTTCATAGCCCCACTCCGCAAATACAAAGAGTTTGTCAAACGCGGCCTCCGTCACCGTGGTGAGCGGCTTGCCGAGCACGCCGCTCGCAACCAGCACGAGCAGCAGGATCATCCCGTAGCGCTCATAGCGCATGAGCTTTGCATAGGCCGCGTCGGGCAGCAGCGCAAAGAGCACCTTCGACCCGTCGAGCGGCGAGACCGGGATGATATTGAAAATAGCCAGCGCCAGACTGATGTACGCCGTCAGCCAGATCATGTCCAGCAGAAACTGCACCGAATACAGCGCCCGGTACAGCAGGCCGTATAAAAACAGAAACACCAGCGCGAGCAGCACATTGGACGCCGGTCCCGCCAGCGCCGTAAGCGCCATGCCACGCTTGGGATTGCGAAAGCGCATCATGTTCACCGGTACAGGCTTCGCCCAGCCGAACTTGAACACGACCATCATCAGCAGACCCATCATGTCAATATGCTTGAGAGGGTTGAGCGTGAGGCGGCCGGCGTCCTTCGCCGTCGGATCGCCGAGGCGATACGCGACCCAGCCGTGCGACACCTCGTGAAACGTGATGCACAGCAGCGCCGGAACGACCGACAGCACGATATTGAGCAGATACGACCAGTCCAGCCCGTTCCAGATCGATTGCAGTGTGTTCACGCACGCACCTCCCATTCCTACAAAGCTGCATTATAGCAAGTCCCCGTCAAAAAAACAAGTGCAGAGCGTGCAATCGCACGCTCTGCACAGCGTTTCTGATTCAGCCGACGGCACGCAGGATCTCTCCAAGCAGCGCCTCGCGCCCGGTGCCCTTCTCCGCCGAAAACGGCAGGAGCACCGCGTCATCCGGCAGCAGCAGCGTGGCGCGGATGCGCGCGAGATTCGGCTCGATCTCCGACTTTTTGAGCTTGTCGCACTTGTTGGCCACGACGACCATCGGGCAGCCGGTGGAATGGAACCACGCGGCCATCGTCTCATCATCCGCCGTGGGTTTGTGGCGGGCGTCGACGATCATGACGCCGAGCGTGATGCGCGCAGGGTCAGCGAAGAAATCCTCCATGAGCTTACCCCAGCGGTCGCGCTCCGTTTTGGCGACGCTGGCATAGCCGTAGCCCGGCAGGTCGACAAAGTACGCACGGCGGTCGATGCAGAAGTAATTGACATGGACGGTCTTGCCGGGCTGCGAGCCGACGCGGGCAAAATTCCTGCGGTTGAGCAGCCGGTTGATGACCGAGGACTTGCCGACGTTCGACTTGCCGGCAAAAACGATGCACGGCAGGTCAGCCGTCAGAAAGCCGGACGGGCTGACGGCGGACTTGAGAAACTCCGCCTTATTCAGGTTCAGGGTCGGCATATGCTCACCTCACTGGCGCAGGTTGACGTTCGCGGTATCGGCGTGCGCGTCGGAATGCGCCGCCTTGACGGCCGCGGCAAACCGGCGGCCGAACGCAACATCGAGGATCTTATCCACATGGTCGGTCGTGACGAACTTGAGCGCGCTGCGCACGGTCGGGTCAATCTCCTCCAGATCCTTTTCGTTCTCACGCGGAATGATGACCGTCGTGATGCCGATGCGCATGGCAGCCATCGTCTTTTCCTTCAGACCGCCGATCGGCAGGATACGGCCGCGCAGCGTGATCTCACCCGTCATGGCGAGGTCGCGGCGCACGGGCGTGTTCGTGAGCGCGGAAATGACCGCGATGCAGATCGTGATGCCGGCCGACGGACCGTCCTTCGGTACGGCGCCCTCCGGGAAGTGGATGTGGATATCCTTCGTCTTGTAGAAGTCCGGTGCGATGCCCAGCTCCCTGGCGCGGCTGCGCAGGCAGGTGTACGCCGCCTTCACGGACTCCTGCATCACCTGACCCAGATTGCCCGTCAGCTCCAGCTTGCCGGTACCGTCCATGACACCGGCCTCCACCTCCAGCAGCTCGCCGCCCACCTCTGTCCACGCAAGGCCGTTCACAACGCCGATCTGGTCGGCCCTGCTGCGTGTATCCTCGCCGTAGAGCGGCGTGTCCAGAAAGTCTTTCAAGTCTTTAACTGTAATGTCTATCCGCTTTACATCCGTCTGCACCAGACGCATGGCGGCTCTCCGGCACAGCTTGCCCAGCTGCCGCTCCAGCGTCCGCACGCCGGACTCGCGGGTGTAGTCGGTGATGATGCGCCGCAGGGCATCGTCGTCCAGCCGCAGCTGTCCCCGGCGCAGCCCGTTCTCCTTCATCTGCTTGGGCAGCAGGTGCTCTCGGGCGATATGCAGCTTTTCCTCGTCGGTATAGCTGCCCAACTCGATGACCTCCATGCGATCCAGCAGCGGCCGGGGAATGGTGGACGTGGTGTTGGCCGTGGTGATGAACATCACACGGCTGAGATCCACCGGCACCTCCACAAAGTGGTCGCGGAACGCACCGTTCTGCTCGCTGTCCAGCACCTCCAGCAGCGCGGCGGCGGGGTCGCCCCGCATGTCGCTGGCCAGCTTGTCGATCTCATCCAGCACCAGCAGCGGGTTCATGGTACCCGCTCTGCCCAGCGCCTCGATGATACGTCCCGGCATGGCGCCGATGTACGTTTTCCGGTGTCCCCGGATGTCGGCCTCGTCACGCACGCCGCCCAGACTGAGCCGCGCGCACTTGCGGTTCATAGCCCGCGCCACGGACATGGCCACGGAGGTCTTGCCCACGCCGGGAGGCCCCACCAGACACAGGATCTTCCCCTTGGCATCCGGGTTCAGCTGCCGCACGGCGATGAACTCCAGCACCCGTTCCTTCACCTTGTCCAGCCCGTAGTGCTCCTTGTCCAGTATTTTCCGCGCCTGCGCCACGTCCGCCCGCTCACGGGTAGACTTGTTCCACGGCAGCTCCAGGCACACGTCCAGATAGTTCCGTATCACCGACGCCTCGGCGCTGCCGAAGGGCTGCTTGGCCAGCCGCTCCACCTCTTTTGTCAGCTTTTTATGTACCTCGTCCGGCAGGTGCGCAGCCTCGATCCGGGCGGTATATTCCTCTATCTCCTCGTCGCCGTCGTCGCCCAGCTCGTGCTGCAGCACCTTCACCTGCTCCCGCAGGATCATGTCCTTCTGCACCTGCGCCACGCGCATACGAACCTTCTGTTCCATCTCGGATTCCAGTGAGAGCACGTCCACCTCGTGGGTCAGGATGTCGTTGACGATCCGCAGCCGCTTATCCGGGTGCAGCTCCTCCAGCACCCGCTGGCGATCCTGATGCCGCAGGTTGATGTTCTGGGCGATGAGATCGGCCAGCCGGCCGGTGTCGCCGCAATCCAGCACCGCCGCAGAGAAATCGTCGCTGATGCTGCTGCCCACCAGCTCCCGGTACTCTCCGAACAGCACGTAGGTGCGCCGTATCAGCGCCTCGCTGCGGGCGGTATGGCGGCTCTCCGTCTCCGGCAGCAGCTCCGCCTGCGCCTGCAAAAACGGCTTCTTCTGCCACAGGCGATGCAGCCGCGCCCGGCACTCGCCCTCCACGATGACACGCACCGTGGTGTCGGAGGTCTTGATGATCTGCAAAATGTGGCACACCGTGCCGATGGTGTACAGCTCCTCCTCTCCCGGCTCCGCCGTGGAGAGCTCACGCTGGGTGACGGCCAGCAGCCGCCGGTCGTTTTCCATGGCGTTGTCCAGCGCGAAAATGGAAATATCCCGTTCCGCGTCAAAGGACATGGTCTGGCCGGGGAAGGCCGTCAGCCCCCGCAGCGCCAGCACCGGCATATTCCGGGTGATCGTTTCCATATATGTCTCCTTTCTCCCGCCGGGCTTGGGCGGGCGTTGGGAAAAAGGGAGAGGCGGCGCCTCTCCCCTCTTGAGTCTTGAGTCTCGTTAAGACGCCGGGGCAGCGGGCTTGTCCGCTGTGCCGGTCTTGAATTTGGCGCGCTGCGCCACCTTTTCCGGGTCGTGCAGCACCGTAGGCTCGGCCTCGCCGTCCACGCACGCCTTTGTGATGGTCACATCGGTGATGGTGGGGTCGGAGGGCACATCGTACATGACCTTGGTCAGCAGTCCCTCCATCACCGCCCGCAGACCGCGCGCGCCGATGTTCCGTGCCAGCGCGGTGTCCGCTACCGCCTCCAGCGCGTCCTGATCGAAATGCAGCTCCACGCCATCGTAGCTGAGCAGCTTCTGGTACTGCTTCACCAGAGCGTTCTTCGGCTCGGTGAGTATCCGCACCAGATCCTCACGGGTCAGGCCCCGCAGGGCGGTGATGACCGGCATACGGCCTACCAACTCGGGGATGATGCCGAACTTCAGCAGATCGTGGGGCTGGACCTGCTGGAACAGTTCGCCGGTATGGCGCTCTTTTTTGCTCTGCACCGCATTCTCAAACCCCATGCTGCGCTTGCCCACGCGGTCCTCGATGATCTTTTCCAGGCCGTCGAAGGCGCCGCCGCAGATAAACAGGATGTTGCTGGTATCCAGCTGGATGAACTCCTGATGGGGGTGCTTGCGCCCTCCCTGGGGCGGCACATTGGCAACAGTGCCCTCCAATATCTTCAGCAGCGCCTGCTGCACGCCCTCGCCGGACACATCGCGTGTGATGGACGTATTCTCGCTCTTCCGAGCGATCTTGTCGATCTCATCCACGTAGATGATGCCCCGCTCGGCCAGCTCTACGTCGAAATCCGCCGCCTGCAAAAGGCGCAGCAGTATATTCTCTACGTCGTCACCCACATAGCCGGCCTCGGTCAGTGTGGTGGCATCGGCAATGGCAAAGGGGACCTTCAGCACCCGCGCCAGTGTCTGGGCAAACAGCGTCTTGCCGGAGCCGGTAGGACCGATCATCAGGATATTGCTTTTCTGCAGCTCCACATCCTCGTCGCCGCCGAAATAAATGCGCTTGTAGTGGTTGTACACCGACACGGACAGCACTACCTTGGCTGCCTCCTGCCCGATGACGTACTGGTCCAGCACGTCGTGTATCTCCTTGGGCGTAGGCAGCTCGTCCATGCTGTCTATACCGTCGGCGCCCGCGGTGTAGCCGTCGTTCAGGATATCCATACACAGCTGGACGCACTCGTCGCAAATTCGGACACCGGGACCCTGAATCATGCGATGGACCTGACTCTCCGGCTTGCCGCAGAACGAGCAGCGCAGGGCCTTCTTATCTTCTGCCATTCGTTTTTACCTCTTATATATGACCTTATCCACCAGACCGTATTCCCGGGCCTCCTCCGCGATCATCCAGTTGTCGCGCTCAGAATCCGTCTTGATCTGCTCCGGCGTCTTGCCGGTATTCTCCGCCATGATCTTGTTCAGGCGCTGCTTGATCTTCAGGAAATGCTCCACATCGATCTCCATATCCGTGACCTTGCCCTGGGTACCGGCGGAGGGCTGGTGGATCATGATCTCCGCGTTGGGCAGCGCGATGCGCTTTCCCTTGGCACCGCTAGACAGCAGGAACGCACCCATGCTGGCGGCCATGCCGATGCAGATGGTGGACACGTCGCACTTAATGTACTGCATGGTGTCATAAATGGCCATACCGGCGGTCACGCTGCCGCCGGGGCTGTTGATATACATCTGAATATCCTTGTCGGGGTCCTGCGCCTCGAGATAGAGAAGCTGTGCCACGACGAGGCTGGCGGTGGTATCATTCACCTCTTCGCCCAGGAATACGATACGGTCGTTGAGCAAGCGGGAGAAAATGTCATAGGAACGCTCACCGCGGTTGGTCTGCTCCACAACGTAAGGGACTAAGCTCATAAAAAATACCTCCTGTATGATAGATGCCTGATTATACCCACCCGACTGTGTTTTTCATAAGAGCCCGCGGCGGCGGGGGAAATGTTTTCACCCCGCCGCGCCGGCTTTTCTCTCTTGTATACAGCGAATTACTCCGCGTCCTTCTTGGCGGTCTTCTTAGCCGCAGGCTTCTTGGCGGGGGCCTTCTCGGCCTTCTCTTCACCCTCGGCCTTCTTCGTCGTCTTCTTGGCGGCAGGCTTCTTGGCAGGCTTCTCCACGATCTCGCCCTCGGCCTCCAGCTCGGCCTTCTCCTCAGCGGGGGCCACAGCCTTGGCGCTGTCCGCCACGACCTTGATGACCTTCTCACGGATGACCTGCTCCTTCACTTCCTCAGGGCGCAGATACTTCTTCACGGTATCCAGATCCATACCGTATTTGTCGGCCACGTTCTTCATCTCAGCCTCCACCTCGTCGTCGGTGGCATCCAACTTCTCGGCATCGATGATCGCCTTGACGGCCAGATCCATCTTCACCTGCTGCTCGGCAGGGCCGTAGGCCTGCTTGGTAAAGTCGGCCTCGGTGGTATTGGTCATCTTCAGATACTGGTCGAAGGGGATTCCCTGAGAGGCCAGCTGCTGCTTGAAGCCCTCGGTCATCTGGGCGGCCTGCAGCTCCACCATCTCGGTGGGGATCTCGGCCTCGACGCTCTCGGCCACCTTGGCCATCAGCACGTCCTCAAAGGCGCGCTGGGCAGCCTCGGTGCGCTCGACGGTCATCTTCTTTTTAATATCGGCCTTCAGGTCCTTCAGCGTGTCGAACTCGGACACATCCTTGGCGAACTCGTCGTCAATGGCGGGGACCTCCTTGACCTTGACCTCGTTGATCTTCACATGGAAGATCACGGGCTTGCCGGCCAGCTCAGGGGTGTAGTTCTCGGGGAAGGTGATGTCGATATCCTTCTCCTCGCCGGCCTTCATGCCGATCAGCTGGTCCTCGAAACCGGGGACAAAGCTGCCGGAGCCGATCTCCAGATCAAAGTTCTCGCCCTTGCCGCCGTCGAACGCCTTGCCGTTGTCAAAGCCCTCAAAATCGATATCCGCGGTGTCGCCCTTCTTCACGGCGCGGTCCACGGAGACCAGACGACTGTTACGGTCCGCCATCTCTTTCAGCCGAGCGTTCACATCGGCAGCAGCCACCTTGACCTCCGCCTTAGGCGCCTCCAGGCCCTTGTACTGGCCCAGCTTCACCTCGGGATACACGGCCACAGTGCACTTGAACACCACACCGTCCTTGGTACAGCTCTCCAGCTCCACCTCGGGATAGCCGACGACGTTCAGTTCCTGCTCCTTCACGGCGGCCTCATAGGCGTCGGGGAGAATGATATTCACGGCTTCCTCATAAAAGACCTCGGCGCCGTACATCTTCTCGATGATCTTACGGGGGGCCTTACCCACGCGGAAGCCGGGTACGTTGATCTTACCGCGCATCTTCAGATACGCTTTGTTGACGGCGGCCTCGAATTCCTCGGCGCTCGTCTCGATGGTCAGTGCGACCCTGCTCTTTTCCAGTTTCTCGCAGCTTTTCACAGTCATTTGTTATTTCCTCCGTTCCGCATGGACAGGTTGTCGTGCCGATGTCCATACAATATAGTATCATAGCAGAAAGCTACGAAAATTTCCACTATTTTTTTTAGTTTTTTCCCTGTTTTTTCAGATTTCTGTATGTCGCAGGAATTAGTGATCAATCGCAAATCTTGACAGGGGTAAAATTCAGGTAGTCAGCGGCCACCAGATGGAATTCCGTGTTGTAATGGCGGCCCTCCAGCGCACGCTTCTGGGCGGCGCCGTGGAGATGGCCGAAATAACACTCCTTAACGCCGTAACGCTGCAGCAGGCGCAGTATCTCCGGACATTCATAGCCCTGATACAAGGGAGGATAATGCAGAAAACATATCTTTTCACAACTTTCTCCCGCCATTTTCAATGATATTTCCAGTCTTCCTACCTCTCGCGCTAACATTTTTTCGTTGTGTGTGCCCTGGTTGTCCAGCTCGTAAAACCAGCCGCGGGTGCCGCATAGCGATATATCGTTATAATGCAGACAATTGTTGTGCAGTATCTCCAGGGAGTGCATCCCGTGCTCGTCAAAAAATCGCTGCATTTTGGCGGCGGTGTTCCACCAGTAATCGTGGTTGCCCTTCATTAAAATCTTCCGGCCCGGGAGGTTGTGGATGAACGTTAAGTCGTTCAGTGACTCCTCCAGGCTCATACCCCAACTGAGATCGCCGCAGAGCACGGTGGTGTCATTTTCTGTCACCGCCGAGAAGCCGCGCTGTATCTTCTCCACATAATTCTGCCAGCGGTCGCCGAAGATATCCATAGGCTTGTCGCTGCCCAGGGACAGGTGCAGATCGCCGATGGTATAGAGTGCCACAAGTCCCCTCCTCTCTTTATTTTCAGTATATGTAATGCGATATCACTTCACAATATCCTTCGCCAGTTGTTCCAGAAAATATCCTCCAGCAGCGACTGGGGATACCCCCTCTCCTCCAACGCCTGATAGAGCTTAGCCACGTCCTGTACGCCGGTCATACCAGCAGCCAGGGCCTCGCAGCCATCCAGGTCGCCGCCGATGGCAACTGTCGACTCGCCGCTAAGTGAGAGAAAATGCTCGATGTGGGCGATGAGATCGTCCATGTGGCCGCCGCCTACGAAATCGAGGTAGAGATTGATGCCGACCACGCCGCCGGTATCGCGGACGGCGCGGAACATATCATCAGTAAGATTTCGTCTGTGCGGGCACAGGCCGGGGGTGCGGGCGTTGGAATGAGAGGCCACGACGGGGCCTTTCGCTGCCTGTATCACGTCCCAGAAACCGGCATCAGATATGTGAGAAACATCTGCAAATATTCCGTATTCATACATTTTTGCAACGAATTCACGACCATAAACAGACAATCCGCGGTCAGGCTCATCGGCGCAGGAGCCTGAGAGGACATTGGCGTTGTTCCAGACCGGATTGATCAGTCGGACGCCCCAGGAGGCCACGGTTTCCAGGTGATCCAGGGCACAGTCCAGCAGGTCGGCCCCCTCGACGCTCAAGAGCGCGGCGGTTCGGTGTTGGGCAGCTGCGGCGTCCACCTCCGCGCCGGTTTTGCAGCGTGAGACCAGGTCGGAATTTTCCTGTATTTGGGAAAGGAACCAATCGTGCATTTCACGAAGTTTCGTCCATGCGGTATTTGGGGGCAGCGCGCGTACATCGTCGTACAGGGCAAAAAACTGAGCGCGTTTCCGGTAGTGTTGACCACGGAGCAGGTCCACGTGGCCCCTGTTTTCCCGCAGGGCGGCGCAGGCGGAAAAGTAGGCGCGGCACTCGTCCTCCGTAGCGCCGTAGTCCGGCACCGCCTCTCTTTTCATGCAGCGCCATATCGTATCACAATGTCCGTCAAAATACGGTATATTCTGTATTTCCGTCACAAAAATATTCCTTTCTTACAGCATCGAAGGCAGGCTGTGCCCCCTGTTTTTTTCGGTTTTCTTTCCAATTTCTGTCACTGAAAGGCGTCCTCCAAGTACACGATACGGACGCTTTTTTCATCCCCGGGCGCGGCGGCGTAGACCTCGGCCACGTCAAAGCGGGCGGGGCAGTCAAGGCCATTGTCGCAGAGGTAAAAGAGCGCGGTTTTTCGGATACGGGCCTGTTTGCCGGCGGTGACGTATTCCCGGGGCAGGCCCATCTGCGTATTGGTGCGGGTCTTGACCTCCACGAAGCAGAGGACGCTCTTATCCCAGGCGATCAGGTCAATCTCACCGAAGCGGCAGCGGTAGCTGTGTGCCGCCAGCTTATACCCTTTTTCCCGGAGATAGTCGGCCACCAGAGCCTCGCCCCAAACACCTTCTGAACGGCTCATCGTTAACCTCCCCTTTTCGACGCGGTCTGCACAGGAAAAAATCCCGCTATTTTCTGTGCAGATACCTGATTTTGTTTAAACGTTTCTGATACCTTGTCTCTACTTTTTTTATACCTGATCTGTATCTGCTCGGTATCCGGGCTGTACCTTATGTGAATATTCTGTAGATGCTCTGTGCCAAGCCGTGAAAAACGCTTTATGTCCGCCCACCGGCGGACCATTTTTTCAGGAAGGACATACGATGTTCCGCACATGGGCCGAACTTATCCAGCATTTCGTAATGCAGCTTTGTACCGTAGCCCTTGTGCCTTGCAAACTGATACTCCGGGTACTGCTTATCCAGCACGTCGATGACATAGCGGTCACGGCTGACCTTGGCCAGGATGGAGGCGGCGGCGACGGAGGCGGCGTGCGCGTCACCGCCCACGATACAGCGGTGGGGCGTGGTGACGGCAGCGAACCTACCGTGGTCACGGTTGCCGTCGATGAGGGCGAAATCCGGCCGCGGTGTCAGACCATCGATGGCCAGCTGCATGGCCTTCATGCGGGCGGAGAGGATATCCGTCTCGTCGATCTCCCCAGCGGAGACGGAGGCCACGGACCAGGTCAAGGCCTGCTGCTGTATCCGCAGGAAAAGGGCCTCCCGCTTCTTTTCCGTCAGCTTTTTGGAGTCATTCAGGCCGGGAAGCTCGAACTTCTCCGGGAGAATAACGGCGGCGGCGTAAACAGGTCCCATCAGCGCCTAATCCTTTTAAACCAACTGCGGGTAAGGTTCCGCCCGTGCTTATTGGCAGGCAAGACGTGCTCGATGGATTTGAGTCGGGGCTTGCGGACGGTGCTGGAGCCCCGGGCCGCCTTATGCTCATCACGGGCCAGCGCGGGTTTGGCAAAACCGTCATGCTTTCAGAGATCCGCTCCATTGCAGAGCGCGAGGGTTGGTTTGTTGTTGCCGATAACGCTTCGGTGGGGATGTGCGATCGCTTGGTGCGCGCCATTAGGCCCAGGGGCATGCGGATGAGAGAGGTGAGCATCGCTCCTTCCGTAGGGGTCGCCGGTTTGGCGACGGCGACGTTTGGCGGCATGATGCTCGAGACGCCCCTGGTTGATGCCCGCACGCTTAGGGATGCCGTGACCGAGCGCCTGGAAAAGATGCCGCGCGGCAAGGGCGTGCTCTACCAGCCGTTTGAGGGCATCGTCAACATCGTCTTCAGGGTCGCCATGCTGACGGTGAAGGCGCCGGTTTCCAGG
>OHBJ01001423.1_pt1 | contig 16389 bp, 12 predicted proteins | sample 1577241 | NCBI WGS metagenome assembly OHBJ01 (sample SAMEA3541594, study PRJEB24748) | human gut metagenome | biome: human gut; feature: human-associated habitat; material: faeces | place: China | collected 2012 | reverse complement strand
GCCTGTCTCGTCTCGTTTTCACCGGCGTAGTAGTAATCGCTGAGCTCATAGTTCTCGGCTCTGTCCTCCGTCCAGGAGTATCCGGAGATGCTCATGGGAACGGAGCCGGTGTACACGGCGGTCTGGCTGGCGTCGAAGCCCATGGGCTCGATGACCAGCTCCACGCCCAGATTCTCGGCGATGTACTTGGCCAGCGTGATATCAAAGCCCACATACTGGTCCTGACCGGTCTTGGAGGAGTCCACAAACTCCATGGGGGAGAAGTCGGGGCTGAGAGCCACGGTCAGCACGCCGTCGGCCTTGATCTTTTCCAGCGCGTTGGCCGGCTCTGCTGCGGCGGGGTCATCGGTCTTGTCGTCGGCTGTCGTATCGGCCTTGCTGCCGCAGGCCACCAGAGAAAGCGCCATAACCAGCGCCAGCATCAGTGCAAAAAACGTTTTCATGGTCGTATATCCTTTCTGTATACCCTGCATGGGAGATGTATATTTATTCGTCTATATGCATATTGAATCCATCTGCGTTACGCGGCGTGATGTCGTCGCTGCCTCTGTCGTCGTCGTAGTATAAGCAGGGCGCTCACCCTTGTATTACAATGGTTTGTCATAGGTGTACCGCCTTTCCGGTGATGTGCCTTGCCGCGCCCGGTGCGGGAACGCTCGGCTGTGTCTCTCTCGTTGATGGTGCATACTTTACCACCGGCAACTGGAAATGTCAAGGCGATTTTTGCATATTTATCCGCTACTTATGGGAATTTGGTGAATATACATGCAACGCCTACCGGACAGGTGGGCGGCTCCGTGCAAATTGACAAAGGCGGGGCGCTCCCGCCCCGCCAAGATAAAGTTGCAATCCCCGCGAAAATGGGCTATGATAGAGCCACTTATACTCCGGGAGGAACTGAAATTATGTGGTATGCGATCCTGCTGGCGGGTGCCATCGGCCTTGACCAGCTTTTGAAATGGTGGGTCACGTCCCATTTAGAGGTGGGACAGTCGGCGCCGCTGCTGCCGGGCGTGGTGCAGCTCACCCGACTGCACAACACCGGCGCGGCGTGGAGCAGCTTTTCCGGCAAGACCGGCCTGCTGGCGGCGGTGACGGTGGTGCTGCTGGCCGCCGTGGTGTATCTGGTGGTAAAAAAGATCGTCCGGCACCCGCTGGGGCTCAGCGCCGCCATGCTGGTGCTGGGCGGCGGCATCGGCAACATGATCGACCGCATTTTCCGCGGCTATGTGGTGGATATGTTCGACCTGGAATTCATGGACTACCCGATTTTCAATCTGGCGGACATCTTCGTGGTGGTGGGCGTCATTCTGGGCGCTGTGTACTACCTGTGGTTCTACGACAAATACGACAAGCGCAGCGGGAAGGAGCCGGGCGATGATACGGCAGCTGACAGCCACAAGTGAACACACCGGCGTCCGGCTGGACGCCTTTCTGTCCGCAGACGGACAGCTGTCCCGGTCGCAGGCAGCGCGGCTCATCGAGGAGGGGCGCGTCGCCGTGGACGGCCGCCCGGCGGCCAAGAGCTGCCGCGTGGCGGAGGGTCAGCAGGTGACGGTGGACATCCCCGAGGTGAAGGACACCGCCGTGGAAGCCCAGGACATCCCGCTGGACGTGGTGTATGAGGACGGGGACGTGATCGTGGTCAACAAGCCCACCGGCCTTGTGGTGCACCCCGCTCCCGGTCATCCGGACGGCACGCTGGTCAACGCCCTGCTGCACCACTGCGGCGACAGTCTCTCCGGCATCGGCGGCGAAAAGCGCCCCGGCATCGTCCACCGCATCGACCGGGACACCAGCGGCCTGATCATCGCCGCCAAGAACGACGCCGCCCACGCCGCCCTCAGCGCCCAGCTCAGCGACCATACGCTCTCGCGCATCTATGAGTGTCTGGTCAGCGGCAACATGAAGCAGGACAGCGGCACGGTGGACGCACCCATCGGACGCAGCAGCGCCGATCGGAAGAAGATGGCCGTGGTGCCCGGCGGCCGCCGCGCCGTGACCCACTGGGAGGTGGTGGCGCGGTATCCCGGCGTGACCCACCTGCGCTGCCGGCTGGAGACGGGGCGCACCCACCAGATCCGCGTCCATCTGGCGTACATCGGCCACCCCATTCTGGGCGACACGGTCTATGGCGCAAAAAAGCCCGTGCCGGGGCTGACCGGTCAGTGCCTCCACGCCACGGGGCTGCGGTTCCTCCATCCCCGCACCGGGGAGCCGGTGGAGCTGCACTGCCCCCTGCCGGAGGAATTCACCCGCATGCTGGAAAAGCTGGAGAAGAAGCAGTAGGGGATGGCGTCCTCGACGTCCCGCTGCGGGCGCTTGCAATGGCAGGCTCTTCCAATTAGAAAAAGAGACGGCTTACGCCGTCTCTTTTTCTATATATGTCCCTCCGGCAGGGGCTGGCTGTGGAGCATCACCCGCCCGAAGCAGGTCAGGCTCCGCCCGCTGCCCCGGTGGAAGATCACGTCCATGTCCGCGCGCTTTCTGTTCAGCGAGAACAGATACACCATGCCGAAGCCGTCCCGGTAATACTGCTTGCACAGCATGTCGCCGTCCACGCAGAAGATGCCCACGTCGCCGCTTTGCACCGGGTCGTGGTTCACATACACCACCGACCCGTCCTCGATCACCGGCGACATGGAATCCCCCTGGATGCGCACGGCCAGCTCCGCGCCCGGCGGCACGTCGCCGCTGACCTGTATCAGCTCGTAATCCTCTCCGAACACCGGCGCGGCAAAGCCCGCGGCGGCGGGGGAGGTATACAGCGGGATGGTGCGCACCTCGGCGGCGGGCGCGGCAGCGCGCAGCTCGCCGGTCATCACCGTCAGCGCGTCCACCAGCGAGTGGACGGTCTGCCGCCCGGACAGCGGCAGGTCGCGGTATTTGGCCAGCAGGCGGCGCTCCTCGTCGCTGTGGCTGTCCTCCCCGCCCCGGAAGCTGCCCCAGTAGAGATAGTTCGGCTCGGCCTCCAGCGCGGTGAACAGGCGCAGCAGCACCTCCTCCTTGGGGGCGCTGACGCCTGTTTCATAGTTGCCCACCGCGGACACGGACACGCCCAGCCGCTGCGCCAGCTGCTGCCGGGTCAGCCCCAGCTCCTCGCGCCGCCGCCGCATCTGCTCACCAAAGGACACGCAGGCCACCTCCTCGCCGTTTCCGACAGATTTCGACATTCGATGACTGTATACTACTCTGAAATGTTGGTTTTGTCAATGGCAAATCACAAGATTCTTGTGATTTCAGCCTTGACATCACAAGAATCTTGTGATACAGTAGCTTCATAAACAAGTTTCTTGTTTTCTGCGCGGGTTATTCACAAGAAATTTGTTGGCAGCCTGCGCAAAAATGCCGCCGCGCACAGGCGCGGCGGCAGAGGCCGTCACAATACATATCACTCATCCAACGGGTCGGTGATCTCCACATCGTCCCCCAGCAGGTGGGTGCCCGGCGCGGCGGCGCCATCTGCGGTCGCTCCGGTCTTGCTGCCGCAGGCGCACAGCATCAGCAGTGCCAATATGACAAAAAGGGAAGTGAGCTTTTTCATGCCGGTACCTCCTGCTTATCCGATATATCCCCATTATACCGTGCCGCCGCCGTTTTGACAACAAAAAAAGCGCCCCGCAGGGCGCGGAACGCGGCGGCGTATAAAACGGGACGTCGCACCCCAAGGGCACTTGTTCCGCTGCGCTCCACTGCGAGGACGCCGCCCCCCTACAGACGGCTCGCCGCGCTCATCCGTAGGGCGGGACCCGTGTGTCCCGCCGAGGAATGCGCGTTATCCGTCCGGGCGGACAGAGTCGCTCACCCCTACAGACGTTCCACGCAAAGGCGGCAAAAAGGAAAACAGCACTCGCAAAGCAAGTGCTGTTTTCTGGTGGGGGATGGTGGATTCGAACCACCGAAGGCGTTGCCAGCAGATTTACAGTCTGTCCCCTTTGTCTTTACTTTGACGCCGATAAGTCCAAAGTGCTGAAACAGTGGAAAGACCGTGAACCGCGCTTTTATGTGAATATTACCTATAGCGGCTCTATCTGGCTGAACGAAGGTAAGTACAATGAGGAAATGCGCACAGACTTCACCAACGGTGCAAACGGAACCTGCGGCAAGTCCAAAGCCTCCGGCGACTGTCCGGATTCGGGATACTTGATCCGTCGGGGTGCGAAAGCTTCTAACAACAACGGCTCGAAACACTTCTCTCCGGTACTTCGTCTGGCAGATATGTATTTGGGATATGCCGAAGCACTTTGTATGTGCAGCGATCTCGATAATGCCCTGACTTATCTGAATAAAATCCGTGTCCGTGCAGGCATCCCCGAATATACATTTACCGCAACAGCCGGCAAAATAACCTGTCCGAAGACACAGACCGATCTGCTGAACCGTATCCGCCGCGAACGTTTGGTTGAACTAGTCTTCGAATGGAACCGCTATTTCGATGTGCGTCGCTGGAAAGTGGCGGAAGGACAGAATGATCCCGAACATTGGATCTATCCGGCATATCACACCGGAGGCGAAGGAGGCAAAGTATACGGTATGAATATGGACAAGGATTATCCGGCATTCTTCGAAAGGACCTCTTTTGAGACTCGTGTAGCATTTACGAAAAAGCAATATTTCATGCCGATACCTTATGATGACCTCCGTCGTATCCCGTCACTGGTACAAAACTTAGGATGGTAATACGATATTCGAACAATAACGCTTAAACAAGAAGATTATGAAACATTGGAAAGATATAGCTTTCGGGTTGTTTGTCTCACTGACACTGGCTGCCTGCTACGGTGAGGAAGACAGCTTCGCAACTCCTGACATCTATAAAGATTATCAGCCTGTACTGAAAGACGGGAATACCGTAGCCGGATATGCGGCTGCCCCTCTCAAAGAGGCGAAATATGATGAGGTGCTGAATGAACTTTACCTCACGTGGGACGGCAGTAACTCTGGCTGGGAAAAGAGAGATGAATATGTGGGAGTGGAAGTAGAATTCAACTCCCTGCTCTCCGGCAAAAAGATAAAGCGCGTCATGATCCCGAATGTCGGTGATTTTGGCAACCTGACTGTGAAAAGGCGGGATTATGGCAACGAGCCGACCACTCTGCGTCTGAGTAAATATCGTACAGTAGTGGTTACAGACCGTTACGGTGTAGAGGAACTTCGTTTCCGTTCTATCTACAAAGATGCCGACGGTGCCCGGCAGACAAGTGACTGGACGAATCTGAGCGATCAGGCGGATAAGTATGAACTTCAAGTGGATATGAACTATGCTGCCTGGCAGTATTTTAAAACCAGCCAGGCGACACAAGTTCAGATTTCCTTTGAGAGTGATTCGGAGATACGTCCCGTTTCTGCATTGTATAATCTGATAGGTAACGGAGATGAGGCTGCTACTCAGGAAGAGTTCCGGAAATGGTATTATATGGATTGTGCGGCTATGTCATTCGACCCCTATAATCTGGCTTTCGACCCTTACAGCAAACTGCGTGTCTTTATCAAGAAAGACCAGACCGGAGGAGCGTATGCGATAGATTACCCCACCCATAACGAAGGAAGAGGTATTGTTTATCCGGCTTCGGAAAGCAATCCGAACGATGCGTGGTGGAAACTGCCGGACATGCAGCATGTGTTTATGCACGAGATGGGACACTGCGTGCAGTGGATGCCCAAACAAGGAAAATATATCATGGAAGGTGTGCAGGATTGTGACCGGCAGGGATATCAGGAAGGATGGCCGGACGCTGTGAAAGTAGCGAGCAAAGGATATATTCTGGCTACGCAAAAAGAAGAATATCAGGCTGCTATCGCCAAGTCTTACCGGAATCCGCAGAGTGATAAATACTTTGTCTGGCAGGTTGACTATAATACTTCCGGTGCTTTTATGAGTTGGCTGCGTCTTTATAATGGCGACTTCGTACGTATGTTGCCGTGGACGGTGCTGATGGACGAACTGACCAACCAGTGGAGCCTGGAGGATGCGGTGAAGTATATCCTGAAGGAGAGCTACCCGGACCTTACGATGGAAGAACTCTGGAACGAATACAAGACAGAGGTGGAAGTGTTCCTGCAAAATAACTAATAGAGCAACCTTTAAAAAACAACTATGATGAAGAAAGTATTATTTGCATTAGCTGTGCTGTGCACGAGCTTTTGGAGTTGCAATACCTTGGATTTGAATGACGTGGGCTACGGAGATGGTGACCGTCTGAAGGCTTCCTCCGTTAAAGAAATATTGTATGGCACAGCTGATGGCTGTTGGAAAGCTGACTATCAGGGGCACGAGTTTTACTTCCAGTTTCATGAAGACGGAACAGTGACACTGGATTCGGACTTTCTGGAGATGGCGGTAGAAGGAAAAACATCATTCTCTGCCAAAGGCAAGGAAGTGGCACTGGATATTGAGAATTGCGATGTCCATCTGCAAAACCTGGGTAGTGAATTTGCAGATACCAAGTTTGTCGTATCAGAGATTCCGGCAGAAGGAGAGGCGCCACAACTGAACTTATACGGTGAATCTACCGGCAATACCATTGAACTGCAGCCGACTACACAGGCATACATCGATGGTAAAGTTGCTTCAAAAGCGGACTTTACCGAACTCTTTGAGAAAAACTTATTGGATAATCAGTCCATCTGTGACGCTTCCGGCAATTTTATCGGTTATTATGGCTTGGTACTGAATGGTGTCAATGATCTTTCTGTCAAGGTAATAACGATTGAAAACAAGGATGGAAGCGATGCGAACGGCCATACGCAATATTATGAATCTAAACTGACGAAAGAAGGGCAAATCTTCAAACTGGACACGCCGGTAGAACAGATTAAATCGGTGAACGGAGCCACTTATGCCTTCAAAGCCATTGATTGCACCGGTGATGCGGTGGCGGTAGACGGTATGTCAAATGTAACCCTGACCTCCAACAAGGGAGCGGTCAATGACTTCGACTATGTGACTTCCGGAGGAAAATTCACACTCGGAAAAGCGCAGGATCATGGTGCCGCTTGCGATGAAATATGGGCGGGAACAGGCGGACAGGCTACAAGCTCCGGTGGAACAATCGCCGATATAAATGCCATGAGCTATGATTTCGGATGGAGTGGAAGCGCGAAGCAAAGACCGCTCGTTATCTGGACATGGTGGTTTGCAAACCTCGCTTTCCCGAGCAGTGAAGAAGGAGCAAGCATCCTGATGAATAATTCCGATAAAGACCGTGTCTTGTTTAAGAACATATCCGGCAGCGGACAGACTTGCGGCGGCGGTACTCTTAACGCGACTGAAGTAGCTGAGATAAATGCCTACTGTAAAGACCTGATAGATACCTGGTTCAATGAGAAAGGGCTTTTTGTTGTTCGTCACGACCGTCAGAGTGCAGGAGATAAATTCTACATCTATCTTTTGTGTCCCGATACGGAAGCCACTTCGAAAGGTGGAATGTGGATGAAGTATCAGAGAGACTGAGAATGAATGTGAATAAGATAGTATAAGCTAATGATGCTAACGTACTTAACTAATTAATAATTAATAAATGAATAGATGATGAAAAGACTGTTTTTACTGATGATCCTGGGTGTAACTTCGGTGTTATGCCTGAATGCTCAAACTAAGTCGTTGCACCAGCTGCAACAGGAATTCGTTGATTTACGCTGTGGTATGTTCATTCATTTCAACATGCCGACCTTCTTTAATGAGGACTGGCCGGACCCGGATGCTGCTCCCGAGCTTTTCAACCCTGTCAGGATGGACTGCAAACAATGGGCAAAAGCGGCAAAATCAGCCAACATGACCTACGGATGTCTGACAACGAAACATCATAGCGGTTTCTGTATATGGGATACTAAAACGACCGATTATAGTGTAATGAGCAGCCCGTTCAAACGTGACGTGGTAAAAGAATATGCCGACGCATTCCGTGCCGAAGGGATGAAAGTGATGCTCTATTATTCGATCCTCGATACGCATGCCCGGCTGCGTCCCAAGTGTATAACTCCGCAGCATATCGAAATGATCAAGGAGCAACTTCGCGAACTGTTGACCAACTATGGTGAAATAACAGCTTTGATCATTGACGGTTGGGATGCCCCGTGGTCACGTATCTCTTACGATGACGTACCTTTTGAAGATATTTATCGTCTGGTCAAATCAATCCAGCCCAACTGTCTGGTGATGGATTTGAATGCAGCGAAATATCCTGCCGAGGCTTTGTTTTACACGGACATCAAGTCTTACGAACAAGGAGCCGGACAGCATATCTCGAAAGATACCAACCGTCTGCCTGCCTTGTCTTGCCTGCCGTTACAGCAGAACTGGTTCTGGAAAGAAAGTTTCCCGACTACCCCTGTGAAGTCTCCGGCACAAATGGTCAATGATAATATCATCCCGATGGGCAAATCCTACTGTAACTTTATCCTGAACGTAGCTCCCAACAGAGACGGCTTGATGGATGCCAACGCCTTGAAAGCTCTGAAGGAAATAGGTAAACTGTGGAAGAACGACGGTCGTGTAGCAACGGTTCCCGAAGCGGATGCTCCTATTATATCTTCCAACATTGCCAAATATCAGCCTGCCGAAGGTACATGGAGCAGTGACTATGCTATCATGGACTTTGCCAATGACGATGATTTCGGGACCTGCTGGAATTCTAATCCTGAAGTGAAAGTGCCCTGGTATTCGGTTACTTTTGAGCGCGAGAAATCTTTCAATATGGTGGTTATTACGGATCGTAACAATGACCGTTTGCAGGAATACCGTCTGGAATACCGTGCGGGTGGTACATGGAAACCCCTTTACGAAGGTAAGGCTCCTACCGGTCTGCGTGTGAAAATCCACCGTTTCGATACGGTTTGGGGAGATGCGGTACGAATGACTGTCTTAAACTCTAATGGTACTACCTCCATTGCAGAGTTCGGGGTATATTGTGAGAGAAGATGATGAATTTATCTTAGAGTTAAATCATTGATTTTATATAGAATCACCATCAGGTAAAGTCGTGTTTTTTGATGGTGATTCTATTTCATCCAACTCTTTATCGTACGTCCGTACTTCCCTTTTTGTGGGAATTGCGTGTAGAATAATATTTGGATTTAGGCCAAACATTTGTATCAGCTTTCTAATGGTCTATCCGATGGCTTTTGTTACTTTTCTTACTTATTAATGTCTCATTTATATTATATTTAGTATATTTGTTCCCGCTTTATCTAATAAGACATGAACAATAACACTTGCTATTAATATAATGAGAAGATGTCTGATATTATGCCTTTTTACATTTATTGGTTCGTTGGTCTGTTGGGCTGATGCGGGTAAAGATGCTTATCTTTTTCGGAAAGTCGATTATCAACAAGGGCTTTCTAATAGTGCTGTGCTTTGCCTCTATCAGGATAAAGCAGGGCTGATGTGGTTTGGCACTTATGATGGCGTGAATTGTTATGATGGGAAAGGTATCGAGGTCTTTCGTTCTGATTTCTCAATGAAAAAGACGTTGAGTAACAATGTCATTCATTCTATTCAGCAGGCAGATAGCAGTTGTTTGTGGATTACTACACATTTGGGAGTTAATCGTTTTTCGCAAGATTCGCGTCAGGTAGTGGGATATTATGATTTTACAGGTGATTATTATCTGCATTCCAATCCGAAAGGAGATACTTGGGTAGTAAGCGATGAAGGAATCTTTTATTATAATACTTATCATAAAAAGTTTGTCCATCTCAAAAATATAGAGACTCCTGTCGAGAATATGGATCAGCGTGCTTTTGTCACGGATGATGGTGTCTTATGGACTTTTCCACGGAATACAGGTAGTCTGATTCAATGTTCATTAGATGGCTTTGACCGGGATACATTGTCTGTCCATCCTACTGTTTCATCTTCTGATTTTCATGCAAAACCTATCGATAATGTATTTTATCAGAATGGCATTCTCTGTTTTGTGGATGCAGAGCGGGATCTTTATGTATATGATATTTCCAGAAGGTCTAAAATCTATATTCGTAACCTTTCTTCGTTGGTGCAACGATATGGGAAAGTTGTGGGAATTGTTCCTTTTTATGAAGACATTATAATTGCTTTTCAAACCAATGGTTTAGTACGTTTGCGCACCTCGAAAAAATATGAAGAAGAAGTGGTGGACCGTAATGTACGTATATATGATATTTTCCGCGATCCTCATCAGAATATTCTTTGGGTAGCTTCTGATGGGCAGGGAGCTGTCATGTACGCTAAGAAGTACTCGATAGCCACTAATCTGATGCTTAGCAAACTATCATCCAATCTAAGTCGGCAGGTACGTTCTGTCATGACAGACAAATATGGCGGATTATGGTTTGGTACGAAAGGAGATGGACTTTTGCATGTACATGATTATGAAGGTGGTATGGATGCTTCTGCTACTACAGTTTACTCTCCAGTAGGCAGGCAGGATGCCTCATCTTATACCCGTTGGAATAGAGAGTTTCAAGCATACTCATTAAAACAAAGCCGTTATATGGATGGCTTTTGGGTAGGATCGGGTAATCCCGGACTGTTTTATTATTCTTTTGCAGATAAAGCCTTGCATTGTGTTGAGGATAAGTCTGCAGATCCTGTTATCGAAATACATGATATCTATGAAGAGAATGACAGCGTACTCTATGCGGTTACGGCTGGGGTCGGATTTCGTAAATTGATATTGGAGAGGAAACAAGGGGAGATTCACCTCAAATCGCAAAAGCGTTATCATTTCTTTTATGAACAAAAAGAGATAACCATGTTTTATCCTATGTTAGCTGAAGGAGATTCCATTCTTTGGTTGGGAAGCCGGGAAAAAGGGTTAATTCGATTTGATAAACAGACAGAAGAATATAAAGTCATTTCTTTGAAAGAAATATTGCATAAATCTGTTGATGATGTACTTAGCCTGCATCGTGCTAAAGATGGTAGGATGTATGTAGGAACAACATCGGGACTAGTGTGTTTGACCTTTAATAAGGAACAAATCAGTGCCTCCTATATCGGTAGAGAACAAGGGTTGCTTAATGATATGATTCATGGCATATTGGAGGATGCAAATGGTTTTTTATGGCTTGGCACTAATCGTGGACTTATTAAATATAATCCCAAAAACACTTCTTCGCATGCTTATTATTATGCCGCCGGTGTGCAGGTGGGCGAGTTTAGTGATGATGCCTATTATCAATGTCCTTATACCGGACGTCTTTTCTTTGGAGGCATTGACGGTTTGCTTTATCTGGATAAGGAAGTGGCGACAGCTCCGGAATTCTATCCGAACATATTATTGCGTAAGCTAATGATTGGACGTAAGGAGGTTAATCTGGGGGATTATTATACCGATGGTGGCAAAGCGTTAAGTTTTAAAGGAGCGAAGGCTTCTTTTTCCCTTTCTTTTGTTGTTCCAGACTTTCTTACTGGAGGTGATGTGGAGTACTCCTATATGCTGGACGGATTTGATAAAGACTGGACCTCGTTTAGTAGTATAAATGAAGCATCGTATCTGGAAATACCTTCGGGTAGCTATGTTTTAAAGGTCCGTTATAAGAAAGATGTATTTAATACGGAATATAAGGTATTTTCTATCCCTTTGTACATTCTTCCGCCTTGGTATCTTTCTACGGTAGCCTATGTCATTTACTTGCTGTTTTTCATATTAATAGCCGGTTATCTGATTCATTTATTAAGAAAATATTTTCTCCAGAAGCGTATGATGCAGCGGCTGTTGACAGCAGAAAGCAATGAAGCTCTACCGGAGTCCGCCAGTCTTAATCGTGAGTTACTGAATCGTTTTACGTCCATTTATCGCTCTTGTGATCAGTTGCGTGCGGAAAATCTCCCTTATGAACAGCGTCTCAGAATTATGGAGCAGGTACACGAGACGGTTATTGCAACTCTTTTCCGTTCGGGAACTTTGGCTGTAGAGGAACTTAAGTCATTTTTCCCTACGGAATATGCGATTACTGGTTGTATGTGCATGAAAGAGCTCTCTATAGAAGTCTTGCATGTGTTGGAAGGACAGGGCGTTGATATATCTTCTGTAAAACTTGCTATACCAGAACACTTTGTTTATCCTGTTTATAAGAATGCTTTACGCTGTATGCTCTATTGGTGTTACCTTTATATTGGCGGAGTAAAACATAAGTCGGATATTGTAGTGGATGTGAAGGAAGAGGAAGGACGGATGTTGTTGCAGTTCTCTGCTGTAGATGATACTCTGAAGGAATTATATAAGCAACTTTCCGGTTCGGAAGAAGAGGGAAGAAGAGATAGTAAGGAAACAGAAGAGGCGATAACTACCCGCCAATTACTGTTTTCTGTGCAAGCGGCTTTGAGACAGCTAAATGTTACGCTTCACTATGCCGACAGAGAAAAGGATCATTTATTGACGTTAGCCTTTGAACCGGCTATCATCAAGGAGACTGAAGAGCATGGGAAGAAAACGGTTCTTCTGCTGGAGGATAGGGATGAAATGGTATGGCTGATAAGTGATCTCTTAGCAGATGAATTTGTTGTTTGTCCGGTGAAAAGTGTACAACTTGCATTTGAAGAAATACGTAGATCGGCTCCTGCTTTGTTACTAGTTGATATGTTGATGTATGCAAAAGCAGAGAGTGACTTCCTGGAATATGTGAATAAGAATCGTACTCAACTTTCGAAAACGGCATTTATTCCAATGTTAAGTTGGAAAGTAAGTTCGTCCATTCAGCGCGAATTGATTATGTGGGCTGATTCATATATTGTACTTCCTTATGATATTATATTTTTGAAAGAAGCCGTCAATAAAGCTATTTACGGTACTCGGGAGGCAAAGCAGATTTATATGGAAGAGCTTGGTGACTGGGCCGGACGCATTGTTTGTACTACAGAAGAACAGGCGGACTTTATCCGGAAACTGTTGCAAGTGATAGAACAAAATCTTGACCAGGAAGAATTGGGATCAACCTTAATTGCCGACCGTATGGCGATGAGTCCGCGTCAATTCTATCGCAAGTTTAAAGAAATATCCAATGCGGCTCCCAGTGACTTGATAAAGAGCTATCGGCTGTTGCATTGTCATACATGATTTCGTTGAATGATAATATATCCTTGACTTCTTCCGGATAATCAGGCAGAACCGGATCTTCGGGAACATCAGGTTTATCTGGCTCATCAGGTGTTTCAGTAGGTTTGGTAGTAGTCTCCACATCATTGGACAATTGTATATGGTGGAATGTGAAACCTTTACAACGTGTCTTGGTATAAATACAGTATATTCCACAATAAAGAGAAGTCAGAATGCTGTTGTCTTTTACTTGCTTTTCTTTGGTGTATTCATTTTCTGATTCCAGTCGTGTCCAGAAAGTCCAGTAACCATTGTTGTCACATTCCACTTTTATGTATAACTTGGGTGAGTTGTTTCCTTTCATCACTTCCCTTCCCGAAGCCAACAGCTTGGGTTGTTCTCCGTTCTGCCGGTAAAGGGCAACGTTGTCTTTGGCTCCTCCTATTTGGATATAGTAACCGTTTACGTTGCCGGAGAGTACATTTGAAGAAGAAGTCAGGTAAAATCGGGCATAATTGTTGGCGGAAGGATTGAATGTAAGGCGGACTCCGAACTCCCAACGGGTATTCTTTACGGAGCTGGAAGGTATAGTGACATAAGCGGTTCCTGCATTTTCTTGCGGATCGTTCAGGCGCAGTCCTTCTTTAGAGTTGATTGTGAATTTATCTGTTTCTCCTTCCCAGGGCAGTTCGGATGTAGTATTATCTTCTTCTGGATTTCCCTCATCTTCATCGTCGGCGGGAAGCGAACAATTATAGAATAAGACAATAAAGATACTTAGAAACGTGAAAGTCTTACAAATTCTCATACGGTTTTGTATAAAGTCATTTTATTTAACCGTATTTGTTTGTGAATAACGCAGAGACAATTGCGGCTTATCTTATGATTACGGGGACAAAGGTATGGCTTTCTGTTGAATAAAGAAAAAAAATCGTCTATTGTTTTAAGTGGAATTTAGAAATAATAATCAAGGACTGCCGGGAGCCATTCTGTTTTATAGGCTTCCGGTAATCTCTGATTCATTTTATTTATAGGTAACATTAAAAGACTATTCGAAGCGGGGCATTACATATTTATCCGTATAGGAAGTGAATGTTATGCCGGGCATTTTCAAGTCTACGCGTCCGAACATGGACTCCAACAGAGGGTACAGCCTGATAGATGGGGTATTTATATCGGTAGGGACATTTCGGAAGTTGAAGTTCTCCGTCTGTACTATCTTGGGAGTAACGGTTACTCCGTTGAGAGTGTCCGGAAAACGCTCGTCGGACATCAACCGGCGGAAATAAAACATGGACAGGATACTGGCGAATACTGTTTCCGAATAAATATTTCCGGTGAGGTCACAGCGTACGGTTCCTTTCTCTTCCTCTTGCCCCATCATGACGAAGTCACCGATCACGGAACTGCATAGCGTAAAGGAAATCTTCTCCGGCTTTACGACAAAGAAATTGTGTAGCACCACGGCAACTGCCAGAGAAGCAGGAATGCAATGGTTACGTTAATTTATTTGCTTAATTGATTTCGAGAAAAACTATATATATCTTGTCTTTAATATTATTATTTACTACTTTTGATATACATTTTTAGATAGATACGGCATATTATCCACAAAACAATCTTCTTAGAATAAATTCAAAGTTGGAGAGCAACGAACTTTTTCATGAATTGTTTCATGCGTACCAGTATCGAAAGGAGAAGAACATCACTTCATTCTGCAATGCGAAAATGAATTATGGAATTGAGGCACATTTGCGCAATACTGTTATTTATTAAAGAGTGAGGATGATGCTCCAAGATGGTCGTTTGCGGCTGAGCATGCAGACAATCGAGGCATAGCGATACAGATGTTAAGTACATATATTAACAATAAAAGGAGATTACTACCTGATATGTCACCGGAATATGTGAATGGTCTTATTGAAAATAATATTGTAAATGTTTTTAGAAAAACTGATGCCTATAAAGATTATCCATATGACAATAGTCGTGGTGTGGAATTTGATTTTGAAAATTTAAGAGAAATAGCTAAAAATTGTTGATATGAGAAAAAAAGTAATAGTCCTAGTTAGTTTGTTATTTGTGCTAGTTGATATGTATGCACAAACATTTTATTATGATACTACTCAGGTGTTTTATGCTCAGCGTTATGTTTGTGATGTAACACAAGAATCCAAGTCTGTAAGGCTATATAGTAAAAGTAATAAGTTTACAGAAGTTGAAGCTGTCAATAAAGAAACGGGCGCAGAAATTACTGATGCTGAAAGAAAAGAGGCAAACTTTGTAGATGATAGTCAGTTATGGGGAAAATGTTTGTCTATTTTGAATGAATCTTTTTCTGAAGAGGAGAGAACGCGGGTACAAGGTTGCAAATTTATAATAATACTGCGTGTTGATACTAACACAGGAATAATACGTGATGTAGAATATCGTTTTCCGGCTGTTAGTATGCTTGCAACAGTACCGGTTTCTGTTTATCAAGAAATGGAAATAAAGTTGAAAAAGGAAATAGTCTTTAATATAACGGAAAAAGGAAAAAGGTTCAATTATATTCCTTTTGTGTGGGCTCATACTGTGAAATAGAATACTAATATTAAAAAATGGTGTGTAATAATAAGAAAAACAGTAAGTTACTCCCGTTTTCGTCGTCAACTGTATTTTCGAGGGAATGCTTAAAAATGTAAAAAGACAACTAATTCATAGCGAATTAGTTGCCTTGCATTTTCTTATTTTAGGAATATCCCTAAATCGATCATTTGGATATCCTTAGGCTTTATGCCTTCTTATACGTTTTTTACTTTAATCAGATACTCAGCTATCTGTACTGCGTTCAATGCCGCACCTTTCTTGATCTGGTCACCTACAATCCAAAAAGTCAGTCCGTTTTCGTTCGTCAGGTCTTTACGGATACGTCCTACGTAAACCGGATCTTTACCTGCAAGGAACAACGGCATCGGATATTCCTTTTCTGCCGGATTGTCCTGAAGAACCAATCCTTCGCCTTTGGCGAATGCTTCGCGGGCTTCTTCTACGGAAATCGGACGTTCTGTTTCTACCCAAATGCTTTCAGAGTGAGCACGTAATGCAGGAACACGTACGCAAGTAGCACTGACTTTGATATCGGAGTGCATGATTTTGCGTGTTTCGTTGAACATCTTCATTTCTTCTTTGGTGTAACCATTTTCGGTGAAGACGTCAATTTGAGGAATCAGGTTGAATGCCAACTGATACGCGAACTTTTCCACGGTAACAGGTTCGTTAGCCAATACTTGGCGATATTGTTCATACAATTCGTCCATGGCAGCAGCACCCGCACCACTTGCTGCCTGATAGGTAGACACGTGCACGGTTTTTATATGAGAAAGCT
>OHBJ01001419.1_pt1 | contig 16409 bp, 10 predicted proteins | sample 1577241 | NCBI WGS metagenome assembly OHBJ01 (sample SAMEA3541594, study PRJEB24748) | human gut metagenome | biome: human gut; feature: human-associated habitat; material: faeces | place: China | collected 2012 | reverse complement strand
GTGAAGGCCGAGCTGACAGCAGCGCCGCACGTTGCGTTCCACCGCTACACGTTCGTCCAACTGTCCCGCACTCATGCCATCCAGCCGGATGGCCCCCTCGGGACAGACGGCGATGCAGTGACCGCAATGGACACAGCTGTCCTGGCGGGACGGCTCGATATACGGGACACCAGACTCCGGCAAGCGGATCAGGCCGCACACGCAACCGGAAGCGCAGCAGCCGCAGTGACGGCACAGGGAGATATCGACAGCGAACGACATGGGGATTCCTTTTTTGAAAAACGGTGACGATGGCCGGACAGGTATGCTGCGCTCCCCGCGTCATGCACGCCCGTCCGGGCCTTTCCTCAGCAGCACTCGACGTGCAGGCGCCCTTTCCCGGGCAACAGGGCAAAACTGCCCCCGTATCTGCGGCAGCTCCCTTCCGCGGCGATAAAGGGGACCTCCCCGACGACACACGGCAGGTCCCGGGATCCGTCCCGGACATCGATGCCCGTCCCGGGCATCTTCCTGACGTGACGGCCGCCGCCGCGCGTATATTCCTGCAGCCGGAACAGGCCTCCGGCCGCAGCAGCCCGGCCAGCTTCCCAGGCACGGCAGGATCGGCTTTGACTGTGAACACGGGCCTACACGATCTCCGTTTCCAGCCCCCGGGCCGCAAAACGTTCCAGGGCAACGTGGAGTCCGGCGGGGCTGAATTCGCGCACGTCCGGCACAGGACGGGACAGGGCCCGATACTTGCCGCTCCCGAAGGAGTGGCAGGGCAGCACGTCCACATGACGCACACCGTATTCCCCAAGCAGGGCCGCCACGGCGGCGACGTTCTCCTCGCCATCGTTCAGGCCGGGCATCAGGGGGATGCGGATACGGATCTTTTCCGGGCAGGCCGCCAGAGCCGTGCGCAGGTTGCGCAGGATAAGACCGTTGCCCACGCCGGTAAGGCGCTTGTGCGCTTCGCTGTCCATCTGCTTGATGTCGAACAGGAACAGGTCCGCCTTGCGGAGCAGCGCCTGGAAGAACACGGGATCCGTCTGGCCGCAGGTATCGATGCAGACATGCAGGGCCTCGTCCTGGCAGGCATCCACCAAAGCCATGAGGAAATCCGGCTGCATGGTGCACTCCCCACCGCTGAAGGTCACGCCGCCGCCGGAATTGCCGAAAAAAGCGGCATCCTTGCGGACGACGCGCATGACCTCCTCGACCTCGTACTCCCGCCCGGACAGGCTGCTGGCCGAGGTGGGGCACTGGGCGGCGCACTGGCCGCAGCCCGTGCAGCGCGAAAGGTCGCGCCCGATGACCTGATCCTTTTCCGTAACGGCCCCGTACCGGCAGACCTGGCGGCAACGACCGCAGCCGGAACACAGGTCAGAAAAAAACATGAGCTGGGGCGCCGGGGCCTGCGATTCGGGATTGCTGCACCACAGACAGCGCAGAGGACAGCCCTTGAAAAAAACGGTGGTCCGCAGTCCGGGGCCGTCATGCACGGACATGCGCTGGATGTTGTAGAGGGTTCCTCGTGGAGCCATGGCTACCTCGCCCGACCGGACAGACCTGTCCGCGAAAAACGTGAAAAGCCGGACGGATGCGGGCATCCGTCCGGCCTGTCAAAGACTATTTGTATTCGGTACGCTTGATGATCTCGTCCTGCACGCCGCCGTCCAGACGGGTAAAGTAGGCGGAGAAACCGGCCACGCGGACCACCAGCTCCTTGTGGTTCTGCGGATGTTCCTTGGCGTCCACCAGGGTCTCACGCGAGACGCAGTTGAACTGGATGTGGCTGCCGCCCCAGTCGAAGTAGGTCTTGATGAGGTCGATCAGGTTGCGCGCCCCCCGGGCACCTTCCAGCGCCGACGGCAGGAACTTCATGTTGAAGTGGTTGGACACATACCAGGTGGTGTCCACGGCCTGGGCCGCGGACTTGATGAGCGCCGTGGAACCTTCGGTATCCGTGCCGGGCATGGCGGAAACGCTGCCGTCAGTGAAGGCCACGCCCTTCTTGCGGCCGTTGGGGAAGGCATTCATGATGGAGCCGTACAGATTGTGGAAGGACAGGGAATAGGCATCCAGATAGCAGTTCTTGCCGAAATAGTTGGGGCCGCATTCCGTATAGATGTCCTTGAAGTCGTCGAACAGGCGCTGCACATAGGCATCGCTTTCCGGATCGTCATTGCCGTACTTGGGCACATCAAGGCACATCTTCTGCATGTCTTCGTAGCCCACCCAGTTGGCTTCCAGGGCTTCACGCAACCGGGCGATGGTAAATAGCTTCTTGTCGAACACCAGCTCCTTGATGGCGTGCAGGGCGTTGCCGGCATCCACCACGGTGGACAGGATGGCCATGCCTTGCGGGTACTTGTGGCCGCCGGCCTCTTCCGTCATGCCGGTCTCGATGCAGCCGTCGTGCAGGGCCGAACGGAAGATGCTGGGCACGATCTTTTCGTGTGCCGCCGTGGACAGGTTGGAGTGGCGGCGCTGCACCAGCATGCCCGCCCTGATCTGTCGGCGGACGGCCTCGTACAGCTCTTCGTAGGTCGTGAAGTCATTGGCCTCGCCCGTCTTGGGGCCCAGCTGTTTCTTGGTGGTGGGATCCCAGCCATCGTACAGGGCCAGTTCCACGAACTTGGCGGCGCAAATGGCGTCCTCACCGGCGATGTACGAACCGGCCTCGGCCACACCGCTGGCCACGCAACCGAAGTTGGCCACGTTGCGGGCCTCCTCGATGGTCACGCCGTCAGAGCCGAAGTGCAGCAGGTTGCGCGCCACACCGATGGCCGTATTCATGAACTGGGGCTGGCCGCAGCCCGTGCGCACCACGTCCACGGCCTTCATCAGATAGGCCTGGTCCATCATGGGCGTGTACCACAGGGCCAGTGTGGGCTGGATGTTCTGCATGCGGGCCTGCACTTCCATGATGACCATCTCGTAGTCGTTGCTGGCGTCCTTGCCGTCGGGCGTCAGGCCGCCCAGACCGATGGTCTGGCCGGTATGGCCGGAAAGGGCCTTCTGGTGGGCCATGCCGGAATAAGTGCCCAGTTCCGTATGACGGATGAAGAGGAAGCAGGTCAGCTTGTTGGCCTCGTCACGGGTGATGCGGCCTTCTTCGATGTCCTTCTTGTAGAAGGGATACATGAACTGGCCGAAGCGGCCCGGCGAGTTGGCGCAGCCCATCTGTTCGATCTCCACCAGCAGGTGCGCGAACCAGTAGGACTGGATGGCTTCGCGGAAGTTGCGGGCGGGGTTTTCCGGCACCCAGCGACAAATGGCCGCCGTCTCCAGCAGTTCGGCTTTCTTCTTGGGGTCCGTTTCGGCAGCGGCGGTCTCTTCGCACAGATCGGCGTAGCGGTGCGCCCACTTGATGAAGGCTTCCAGGACGATCTTGATGCCCTGCAGGAAGGCCAGCTTGCGATAGTCGCCGCTTTCATGCTTGAGCGCGGCCATGCTCCGCTCCACGTCCGCCAGCACACCGCGCGCGCCCTTGGTCAGGATCATGTTGTAATTGGCGCACCCGGAGCCCAGCGAGACGTTCATGACGTCATAGAGCATGCCGGAATTGATGTAGGGCCGGGGATCCACGCCGTACAGGCTCTTGTAGTTGGCGTCGGCGGTATCGCGGACGGTATGGCCCTTCCACTGCCTGTAGACGCCCATCATCAGTTCCTTGGTATCATCAGGGATGACGATCTCGCCCAAGGAGCAGATCTTGGCCATATCCATCTCGTCCTTGATCCAGTCGCAGCTCCACTCGGGATAGGCGTACAGACCGCAGCGGATACTGGTCAGCGTGCCCACCACGGGGTTCTCATCAAGGAAAAGTTTCTTGGTCAGCAGCAGGCGCTCCAGCAGTTTCGCACGGATCAGTACCGGCTCTTCCCCGAGGTTCTCCTCATAGACGGCCTTGAGCACGCTCAGGCGTTCGGGGTCCATCTGCTGGTTGGTATCGGTGACGATGCCCTTGCAAAGGCGGATACGCGAGAAGTGTAAAAAACGATCTTTTTCTACATTCGAAAAATAGTGAAAAAAAGTTCATTATTTGGGTAGAAAAAAGTATGAAACAGTTTAAGAGTTGTTTTATTTATCGTAATAATTTGCCATTATAATATGGGAGTAATCAAAAAACAACAGTGATCCGCAATGAGGTGTTAAAACAGGCGTTGGGATACAGGGAGGTTTTCAATATGGATGAGAAGAAAGTAAACGGCAATGAGTTCCAGCCGGAAAACGCAGGAACGAATCCGGAACCAAATAACAATACTGAAAATATAAATGCAAAACCGGAAGAGCAATCCACCCAGAATACAACCAGCGGCTGGGTATTTTCTGATAAGAATGTTTCCGGAGCACAGCAGAATGCAGAGCAGAGCACACAGAACTCTGCTGGACAAAATGCAGGACCATCCGCAGAAAATAAGGAAGGAAGCGCATTTTTCCACCACAATGCTCAGCCGGATGAATCGGGTTGGTACCGTTCCGGTCCAAATCCATCGGCAGAGCAGAAATCTGCATACAACAGCCGTTACAGCTATGGTCAGCAGGCAGGTGAACAGGGTTCCTATGAGAACCAGCAGGCAGATCCAAAATCCAGCGAAAGCTATAAATGGAACTATGAGGATTACAACCAGCAGGCACCAAAGCAGCCAGCCAATAAAAACAAAAAGAATAAAAATAAAGGACTCAAGGTATTTGCCATTATCATGTGCGCAATCCTTTGTGCCGGTGTAGTCGGTATGGCTGGATATGGTACCTATGCACTGGTATCCGGACAGAGAGCACAGCAGGAAACGGAAAGCGAATCTGCTGAAGCAGAAGCAGCTCCAAGTGCTCAGCTTACCCTGAACGACAAACCGGAAAGCACCCAGACAGATGAGGCAATTAACCTGTCCGGTGGAGAGCTTACCATCACACAGCGTGCAGAAAAGGTAATGCCTTCCGCAGTCGGAATCGTTGCATACATCCAGAGCTCGCAGAGCATTTTCGGCGGAGAACAGAGCCAGGGCTCCGGCATTATTCTGAGCGAAGACGGCTATATTGTAACCAACCAGCACGTTATTGATGGTGCAACCAGCGTAAAGGTTGTGCTCAATGACGGCAGTGAATACAATGCAAGCGTTGTTGGTGAAGATGAAAAAACCGACCTTGCTGTTTTGAAAATTGAAGCAACCGGCTTAACTCCAGCAGAATTTGGTAACTCGGATCAGATGCAGATTGGCGAACAGGTTATCGCAGTCGGAAACCCAGGTGGCCTGGAACTTGCAGGAAGCGTTACAGTTGGTTATGTATCCGCAGTAAATCGTCCAATCACCACATCTAACGGTGGTACTATTGACTGCATCCAGACCGATGCAGCGATCAACCCAGGTAACTCGGGCGGTGCTCTGGTCAACACCTATGGTCAGGTTATCGGTATTAACTCGCAGAAGATTGCAGCAACAGAATATGAAGGTATTGGTTTTGCAATCTCCATCAATGAGGCACAGCCAATCATCAACGACCTGATCCAGTATGGTTATGTAAGAGGTCGTGTTGTAATGGGTATCACCATGCAGATGATCGACCAGATTTCCGCACAGATGTACGGCTACCAGCCAGGTGTCGGTGTTGTTTCGGTTGAGGAAAACTCTCCTGCATCCAAAGCAGGTCTGGTTCCTGGCGATATCATCACCGAAATTGATGGCGAAGCATTGACTTCTACCGAGGTTCTGACCGGCATTCTGGAAGAACACAAACCGGGCGATGTAATTACCCTGACTGTATATCGTCAGAGTGCACAGGGCGGCTACGCTAAGGGTCAGGAATTGACCATGAAACTTGAGCTGGGCGAAGCTGGTGCACCAAAGGATGATACCACAACAAGCTCTTCCACTCAGCAGAGCCAGCAGCAACAGGAACAGGGAAGCATCCAGAAAGCATTTGGATTAAACTAAATGTAATTTGCACAGACGTTAACGATACGAAAAGAAAGACACCTGAGATTCCCGCATCAAGAGGGCAGTTTCAGGTGCCTTTTTTTACAGGAAAAAAGCAAACAAGAGGATGGCTATAATCTACGAAAAACAGAAGGTGAAATCCTGTAAATATAGGGGAATCTGTGAAATTTGATAATTAATTAGCAATAATCATTGATTTTCATCACCATGTAGGATATAGTTTAAAGTAGTCAATGGTAGAGCTTGGCTATATTGTGTAATGAAACATGACGACTAGATTTGGTTAAAGGAGTGTGTCGAATGAGAAAGACTAAAATTATCTGCACCCTGGGACCGGCCAGCGAGACAGAAGAAGTTTTAAGAGAGATGATCAAAGCGGGAATGAACGTTGCTCGTTTTAACTTCTCCCACGGTTCCCATGAAGAACACCAGAAAAAACTGGATATTATTAAGAAACTCAGACAGGAAATGGATATTCCTCTGGCAACGCTGCTGGACACCAAAGGTCCGGAAATTCGTCTGGGTCAGCTCAAAGATGGTAAAGCATTCCTGGAAGATGGAGACATCTTCACTCTGACAACAGAAGATATTCTGGGTGATAAGACCAGAGCTTCGATTAGCTTTAAAGATCTGCCAAAAGACGTTAAGGAAAACGACGTCATTCTGATCGACGACGGTCTGATCGAACTGCGCGTCAACAAGGTAACCGATACAGACATTACCTGTACCGTTATGAACGGCGGCAAAATCTCTGACCGCAAGGGAATCAACGTACCGAACGTTGACCTTTCCATGCCATATTTAAGCGACAAAGACCGCGATGATATTGAGTTTGGTATCAAAGCAGGTTTTGACTTTATCGCAGCTTCCTTTACCCGCTGTGCACAGGATATTATGCAGATTCGTGAACTGCTTCAGAAACACAACTGTGACAGCATCAAGATTATTGCTAAAATTGAAAACGCACAGGGTGTTAACAACATCGATGAAATTCTGCGTGTATCCGACGGTATCATGATTGCCCGCGGCGACATGGGTGTTGAGATTCCTCTGGAAGAAGTTCCGGTTATTCAGAAAATGATTATCCGCCGTGTTTACAACAGCGGTAAGTATGTTATCACTGCAACTCAGATGCTGGACAGCATGATGAACCATCCACGTCCAACCAGAGCAGAAACCAACGACGTTGCAAACGCAATCTATGATGGTACCAGCGTTATTATGCTTTCTGGTGAGACTGCTGCCGGAAAATATCCGGTAGAGGCAATCCGTACTATGTCCAAGATCGCAGAAAGAACCGAAAACGATATCAACTATCGCCGCCGCTTCCGTGAGAATGATTCGGACAGCAACCGCGATGTTACAAACGCAATTTCTCATGCGACCTGCGCAGCTGCATACGACCTGGAAGCAAGCGCAATCATCACCGTTACTCAGTCTGGTCAGACTGCAAGAATGATCAGCAAATACCGCCCACAGATGCCGATTGTTGGCTGTACCACTCAGATTGCAACCTATCGTCATCTCTGCATGTCCTGGGGCGTTATTCCAGTTCTGTGTGAGGAGCAGAAAACTGAGGACGATCTGTTCAACCACGCAATCTCTCGTGCAAAAGAGCGTGGAATTATCAAGGACGGCGATCTGGTAGCAATTACAGCAGGTGTTCCTCTGGGTATTCCAGGAACCACCAACCTGCTTAAGATCCGCACAGTCGGTGACGTTATTCTGCACGGAACCGGTATCGGAGAAGGCAGTGCACAGGCAGGCGTCTGCGTTGCAAAGAGCGAACGTGAAGCACTGGATACCTTTAATCCAGGCGAAATTCTGGTAATCGATAACACCACCAATGAACTGCTGGATATCATGAAGAAAGCATCGGGTATTATTACCTCCCAGAAAGGGGTAGGCTCTCATGCAGCAATCGTTGGTCTGGCACTGAATATCCCGGTTATTGTTGGTGCAGAAGGATGTACTCAGGTAATCCGTAACGGCACATCTGTCTTTATGGATGCAAGCAAGGGTATTGTCTGCAACCTGACTGAACAGAAGATGTAAGGATTCTTATTTGCCCACCACATTTGGAAAGGAGCCGAGTATGGCAGGAAGATGGAAAAGAGGGATTGTTCTGTTGCTGACAGCGATTATGATGCTGTCAGTGGCTGGCTGCGGGCCAGAAAAGGAAGAACCAGAACAGCCGCAGCAGACCGAGCAGCCGGAACAGGAAACGGTGACAGAACAGGAAACAGAACCATCCCAGCCGGTTTCAGAAGTAGAGGCTCCTTCCCTGGAAGAGCAGATTGATGAGGCCAGGGCAAAGAACGACGATATTGTCGGATGGCTTAAGATTGACGATCTGAAAATCGATGGTGCAGTGGTACAGGCAGAGGATAACCATTATTATGAGCGAAAGAATGAGTGGAAGCAGTATAGTTGGACCGGCTCGTTCTTTGCGGATTATGAGTGTAACTTTGACAGCCGCGAAGATCTTTCCAAAAATACGGTAATCTACGGCCACAACGTTCACTTTGACGATAACAAGGATGGGGAACGTTTCAGCCAGCTGTTCTATTTTACTGACATTGATTTTGCAGAAAATCATCCGTATGTTTACTTTTCCATCAATGGTGATTCGGATACCGCTATGGATGAAGAGGAAAAAGCGGAAAATGACATGGTCTGGCAGATCTTTTCGGTATTTTATACCACCACCGATTTTGACTATATCAAAATCAACAAGGATTATAAAAATCCCGAAGAGGGAGAAATTACCGACGCACAGCTGATGAACATTATCACCGAAGCAAAACAGCGTTCGGAGTATGTTTATGATGTGGATGTGACCGGTGAGGACAAGATCCTGACATTATCTACCTGTTCGTATAAGTATGACAAGCGAAATGACGTCCGATTTGTGGTTATGGCAAAGTTGCTGGATGAAGGAGAGGCACTGCAAAAAACGGTGCAGCTAAAGGAAAACACCAGCAAAAAAACAGTGGAATAATGAAAAAAAGAGCTCAGCTTTCGCTGAGCTCTTTTTTTCATCTTCAAACAAACCTTTACTGAATGCGTGCTCTTAAAGCAGTAGTTTGGTGTTAAAAACAGATTATGATTTTTCATGCATTAAATGATTCATAAAACGGTTAATTAATTAAAGTTAGAAATAAAGGTAAAAAACATGATACGACTTTTAAGGTGCATTTTCCATGGCAATTGATTTATGGGTTAATACTCGGTTATTTCAATTGCAAAAGTACCGGGAAGACGACTCTGAGTAGGGGTCAGCTCGTTGCTTTTTAAGGTACATTTCGTTGTTTTCAAAGGAAAAATGCACAGTAGGCAAGGTTTTTACCTGAATCTTGCCACCATGATGGCAAGGGTTTGCCAATTAACTGGCAAAAACCGGCATGCAATAAGATACGACTAATTACACTAATTGGGATGGAAATGAATCAACTCTCCCCAGTCATATTAGTCTTATATTGGGAAGGCGTTACACCAAACGCCTGTTTGAAGTACTTTGTGAAATATTTAGGAGTATTGAAACCAACCATATCAGCCACTTCACCTACCTGATATCCTTTATTCAGTAATTGAGCAGCATGCTTCAAACGAATAACACGAATAAACTCTATCGGTGTCTTCCCTGTCATAGCCACCAATCTCTTATATAAGTTTACACGGCTCATTCCCAGTTCACGGCTTAATTCTTCTACCGATAAATCGCTACGGGAAATATTACTTTCTACATATTTCATCGCGGCTCCCAATAGCTTCTCATCTACCGATTCATCATTACCACTATGGCTTACAGCTTTCTTCGTTCCTATCATCTCACTGATAGCAGGAGGGATAATACCATCAACCTTCTTACTTCCTGCAGTAATAATCACCTCCGGCAACTCATCTTCCGGTACTATATAAGTAGTATACTCGTCACTGTTTTCATCTTCTATAAGTTGGATAACTCTGGCCCTCTGGGTCTTGATGGTTGAAACGGTGTCAATTTCCTTTTTTTCCTCCAAAACAGATTCTATCGTTTTTATCTCTACAACCTCTTCTTCTTCAACTGCTTTCGAAACAACTTCATCCACAACTTCGGAAGATATTGATTCATCGTGAGCAAGTAAAACGGCACCGGATTCTTCTTCAGACGTCACCTTCTCTTCCGGTTTATAACTGCCGGGCTGTTCTAATTCTTCCGATTCCTCATCCGATTCATCCTCTCCTATCTCAGACTGCTCCTCTGATGGTCCGGATTTACGTTTGCCACCGCACATTTTACTGCACATTAACAACATAATGCCAACAAACAGAATAACATACAGTATACAAGCCCATGTAGACAGCCAAAACGGAGGTGTAACAACTATTTTCAGCGAAGCTTCTTCATTTCCACTGAATCCATCACTGTTTATTGCTTTTACCCTCAATAAATAAGTACCGGGAAATAAATTGGTATAAACCGCCTCTCCTGTCTTAGTCGTAATCCATTCATCACCGAATCCTTCCAGCTTATAGGCATATTCCACTTTCTCAGGAATAATATAATTATCTGAAGCGAACTGCACACAAAACATATTCTGCTTATAATCCAACTCCACTTGATCTACAAAATTCAAAGCCTTATCCAAAATGACTTTATTACCATATACTTCTCCTACTTCAACTTCTTTATTGAACAACAAGAAATGAGTAAAAAACACGTTAGGCAATACCTCGTTGTATTTAATCTTATCAGAAAAGAAACGATTAATTCCATATACTCCTCCTATTACGATTTCACCGGAAGACAACTTTTTCACAGAGCGTTGATTAAAACCGCTACTCTGTAAACCATCTCTTTCATCATAAATATTACAACGAAAATCATACATACCGGTCTTTGAGTCAAGCATCGGTATGATATGAGTCAATCCTTTGGCAGAAGTTATCCACATATTCGAGTTATCATCCTCCACAATTCCGACTGTCAACAGGTCTGACAAACCATTTTTCTCTGCAAGAATCGTCAATTCATCTATCTTCGGGTTATAAATATTCAATCCCTCACGAGTTGCTATCCATATCAGCCCACGACTATCTTCATACACCTGATTTATATTCTGGTTTGAGAAACGAGTCTTTCCCGATTTAGTTCCCGTCAAAGAAATAATCTTTTTTGTTGATAAATCCATGACAGACAGTCCCCGGGAAGTCCCTATCATTAAGGAGTTATCCCTAGTTATATACAATGAAGAAACAGTATTAAATGCAAGGTCAGACGTTGTGGTATTATAAGTATTAAATTCTCCTGTACGTGGATTGAGACTTTGCAGACCACCACCTGATGTACCTATCCAGACAATACCGGATTTATCTTCCGCCAACGCCACAATATTATTATCAGTCAATGATTTACTATTTTTCACCATATTCTTATAATGAGTAAATCGACCATTATCATAACAGTCCAATCCTCCTCCCAGCGTTCCTATCCAAAGCTTTCCGTCTCTGGTTCTCAATAAACAAGAGACAGCATCCGATGATAAAGAATTGGCATCGGATACCTCACGGACAAACAATTGAGGTTCACCGGTATTTATTTTCCAATGTATCAAACCATCATTGTTGGTTCCTATCCACAAATCCCCATTCTTATCTTCTTCAACAGCAGTGACATCACCCACATAATCAAGACTGAATTTGAAGATACTTTCATGATAATAAGATATTCCTTTCTTCCATGTGCCTAACCACATCATTCCATTAGGATCTTCATATAATGCAGAAACAGTATTATCTTGCAGACTGCGTTCATCGTCAGGTTGATGCATCAATGTTTTTATTTCCCCGGTAGACTTATTCAGGATATTTACCCCGTCATGTTCCCGTCCTATCCAAATACGTCCTTGCAAATCCTGAGCAACGGACAACACCGCACTCCGCGATTGCCGATTTATAAGGTCTCTTAACTTCTTTTGCCACTTCTTCTCTGCCGGATTATAAATCCAAAGTCCGGAAGGACTGTAAATCCAAATGTCATTCTCTTTATCTACGAAAAAAGAAAAAGTCTCATATTTATTATTTCCCAATTCTTTGGATATATCCTTTAAATCCCAATTTATTTTATTTGTATCCCTGTTCAGACACACAATCATTCCCGTATTATACACAAGCAATACTCCATCACTACACTCTGAAATATCCGTTATCTCTCCTTCAGGCAATTGACCGGCATCAAACAAAAGCGGATAAAGCAACTGTGATTCAGGAATATAAAGATAGCAGCCTTTAGAAGCAATATAGAACCACATGTTCTTATTCTTATCAATATAAGTCAAAGCAGGGATTCCGTCAATACCGGCTTCCCACAACAAAGCATGCACATCACGATTAAAACTTTCTGTTTTAGAATCATAAATCGTATAACCGGCAGCGGTACGTATCCACAGTCTTTTCTTTCCATCTTCCTGTACCTTTTGAACACAATTATCCGGCAAAGGTCCCAAGTCAAGGTTATGGCTGCGATAAACTTTCATTTGGCAACCATCATAACGATTCAGCCCCGAAGCCGTAGCAAACCACATAAAGCCTTCTGAATCTTTAAATATATCGTTTACCCGATTACTAGACAAACCATCTTTTACTTCAAGATGCTTGAACATAAACCCACCTGCACTAACTGCCATAGAAAGACACAACAGCACAATGACAAGTCCCAATTTCTTCATATCCTTTATTATTTAAAAGCTAATTTCTTTTTCCTATGCAAATGAAAGAAAAAGCTTGATAATAACCAAGTTAATTCTTTCATTTTTATCATTTAATACCTATAATTTGTTTCATCCTTCCTCCTCCCTTTTGAGCATAAGCATTATTTTTCCTATTTTTGCAACCGAAATGAAGCCATTAACAGATACCCAATACATCCGGCAACTGGTCTCGGAGGGAGAACATTGCCATCAAGATTTTAAATTCGAAATATCGGATGCACGCAAGATAGCCCGAAGCTTGTCCGCCTTTGCCAATACAGAAGGAGGACGATTGTTGGTCGGCGTCAAAGACAACGGCAAAATAGCCGGCATTCGTTCAGAAGAAGAAATATATATGATAGAAGCGGCAGCCACAATGTATTGCTGCCCTAAAGTAGAAATCGAGACACGGACTTATTTGGTCGAAGGAAAAAGCGTATTAGAAGTTTCTATCGGTGAAATGGCAGTCAAGCCTGTCTATGCACTGGATGAAAAAAATAAGCCTTGGGCATACATCCGTATCAAAGATGAAAATATCCTTGCCACACCTGTACATCTGAAAATGTGGCAGCATACAAAAAAAACGGAAGGCGTATTGGTTGAGTTTACAGAAAGAGAACAACGGCTGCTTGACACACTGAAAGAACGTGGAGAAATATCTCTCAATCAGTGTTGCCGAATTTGTAACTTAAACAGGAAGACTGCAAGCGAACTATTAGCAGACTTTATTCGTTTTGGCTTAGTAGAGCCTGTATTTAGCGGACATAAGTTTTACTTCAGACTAAACCAAGAATAAAAACATCAATATTAAAACCTAAACTAAAGACAATATAAAGTAATGGATATTTTAACCCAATTAATCGGCAACGTAAATGATGTTATTTTGACATACATCTTAATTATAATGCTGCTAGGTTGCGCATTCTGGTTCACTTACAAAACGAAATTTGTACAATTCCGCATGATAGGCGAAATGGTACGCCTGCTTGGAGATTCCACCGGCAAGACAGAAGGTCGCGAACATCACATTTCCTCTTTTCAGGCATTTGCCATCTCCATAGCAAGCCGCGTGGGAACAGGCAATCTGGCAGGAGTAGCCACCGCCATTACATTGGGTGGTCCGGGTGCAGTCTTTTGGATGTGGGTAATTGCACTTTTTGGTGCCAGCAGTGCCTTTATCGAATCCACACTTGCCCAACTATATAAGGTACATGGACATAATTCTTTTGTCGGTGGCCCCGCTTATTACATGAAAAAAGGATTAAAACAACCATGGATGGGAATTCTATTCGCCTTTTTGCTCATTTTCACCTTCGGGTTTGCTTTCAATTCCGTGCAGAGCAACACTATCTGTGCCGCATTCGAGGAAGCTTTCAATATTTCTCCGGCTCTGATGGGATGCATATTGACTGCACTTACATTAATTATTATTTTCGGAGGTATTCAGCGTATAGCCAAAGTCAGCAGCATCATTGTACCCATCATGGCCTTGGGGTATATTTTTTTAGCACTTTTCATCGTGATTATGAATGTCAAACATTTGCCGGGAGTCATTGAGCTGATTATTGAGAATGCTTTCGGTTGGGAACAGGCATTAGGCGGGGGGATAGGCATGGCATTGATGCAAGGCATCAAACGCGGATTGTTCAGCAACGAAGCCGGTATGGGTTCTGCACCCAATGTAGCAGCAACCGCCGATGTCACCCATCCCGTAAAACAAGGATTGATTCAAACATTAGGTGTTTTTACAGATACCTTGGTCATTTGCACATGTACAGCATTTATCATTCTTTTCAGCGGGCTGGCGTCTACAGGAGAAGCTAACGGAATTAAACTGACACAGATGGCGTTAAATAATGAAATAGGTGATATCGGAACAATTTATGTAGCAGTAGCAATTCTATTTTTTGCTTACAGTAGTATATTGGGAAACTATTATTACGGCGAAGCCAATGTACGATATATCACCCGCCAACGCTGGGCTATTCCGGTTTACCGCATCTCTGTATGCGGCATGGTAATGTTCGGTGCACTTGCTAGCTTGGACTTGGCATGGGGCCTGGCAGATATAGCAATGGGATTCATGACCATTTGTAACCTGATAGCCATCGTTCTATTAGGCAAATATGCTTTCCGCCTATTAGAAGATTATCGGATACAGAAACGTAGCGGAATTAAGAATCCTGTTTTCACGAAAGATAGAATGAAGGACATTGAGGAAGATTTGGAATGTTGGTAAAGTATTAAAAAAAATAAGTATCTTTGCGGCAAGAACATAAAATAAAAAAGCCATGAGCATATTTTCAAAATTATTCAGTAAAAAACAAGCAGAAGGAGAAGAAAACACCAAAGTAGGTGGAATGGAAGACTTCATGACGCTGATTCGTGTATATTATCAGTCTGTAATGGCCTGCAATATAGGTATTACCAATATTAATTTTCTGCCTGACATGGCAGTTTTCAAACGCACACTTAAAATCCCGACCCAAAACAATAAATTAGGAATTGCCGAAAAGTCACGCTGTAAAAAAATGTTAGTAGAACTTTATGGACTAAGTGATGATTTCTTCAAAGAAATAGACAATTCCATTAAAAAGAATTGTAAGAATGTAAACGATGTAAAGACATATCTTTTTATGTTCCAAGGATTCAGCAATGACTTGATGATGCTTATCGGCAATCTGATGCAATGGAAGTTCCGTATGCCCAGCGTAATGAAGAAGATGTTACGTAATATGACGGAAAAAACTATCCATGACATTATGACCAAAACAGACTGGAAAGATGACAGCGTACACAAAACTTGTATTGCTATCCGTAAGTATCAACACGCATTGGGATACTCTGAAAATTGGATGACCGAATACGTTTACAATATCGTTTTATTGGCTAAAAAAGAGCCGAAGCCAAAAGAATAAACTCGCATTGCGGTTTACTACTCTTGCCATTATAGCTTTGCTGTAGGGACGAATCCGAGTATTTGCCCCTATGGTAAAGATACATATTTCGATATAGCTTCATAAACTTAATTTCCAAAGATTTCATGGATTCTCTATTAAATATCGAAGAACATCCATTAGAACCCTTTCTGCCGGCTAATGCTGTCCTGCTGATGCTTGGCAGTTTTCCTCCGCAAAAAAAACGGTGGAGCATGGATTTCTTCTACCCTAACCTGCAAAATGATATGTGGCGTATCGTCGGACTTATTTTCTTTCAGGACAAAGAGCATTTCCTGAACCCTGAGAAGAAAGTATTTGATAAAGACCGTATCATTGAATTCCTAAACGACAAAGGAATCGCACTTTATGATACAGCTTCAGCTATCCGCCGTTTACAAGACAATGCCTCCGACAAGTTTCTGGAAGTAATAGAACAAACAGATATCAGCCTGTTACTAAAACAAATTCCGATGTGCAAAGCCATTGTTACCACCGGACAGAAAGCAACAGACATTATCCGCGAACAAATAGAGGTAAAAGAGCCAACCGTAGGTACAAGCGAACCTTTCGAATTTGGAGACAAGGCTATGAAATTATACAGAATGCCTTCTTCCAGCCGTGCCTATCCTTTGGCCCTGGAAAAAAAAGCTGCAGCTTATCGGGTCATGTTCAACGAATTAGGATTACTGAACGAATAGAAAAAAAAATATTTTTCATAAATAGATTTGTATATTTCAAATATTACACTACCTTTGCAGCCGAAAACACGGGAGTAGCTCAGTTGGTAGAGCACCGGTCTCCAAAACCGGGTGTCG
>OHBJ01001415.1_pt1 | contig 16452 bp, 14 predicted proteins | sample 1577241 | NCBI WGS metagenome assembly OHBJ01 (sample SAMEA3541594, study PRJEB24748) | human gut metagenome | biome: human gut; feature: human-associated habitat; material: faeces | place: China | collected 2012 | reverse complement strand
GATATTACCAAAAGAATCGGCAACTTTTTCAAGCTGCCGATTCAACTTTCTTAGGTTTTTTCTTATCCCGAACTTATCCCGAACTCGCGTAAATATCATAATTTTTTCAATTTATTTTGTCATTTCCAAAATTAATGTTATCTTTGCGGCAGATTAATTTCTAACATTTAAAAGATATGGAAATGAGAAAAAAGTTTTTGTTCGTTCCGCTGTTGCTGGTGGTGGCGATGGCTTCGATGTTGATAGCTTTCTCATCCTGTGGTGGACAAGATTTGGTGCCGTATAATTCAGTATTGCGCCTCTATGTTGAGAATGAAGATGGTGAGAATCTTCTTGATCCTGCAACTCCCGGTAATCTTGTGGGGATACTTGAAGCAAATTTGGACTATGAGGGGAAGACTTATCCTCTATCTTGGGTTGAGCTTACAGACCCATTTCTGAGTGAGAATTGCATTTTTCCAAAAGGATATCCCGGCGCGGTATTCCATGGTATTTGGTATGAAACCCACCCTTATCGCGGGGTTGTTGATCGAAACCATCTGGAGGTAGGGACATTTTACGAACCAGATTTCAAGCATAAGCGTCTCACCGTCACTTTTCCAAAATATGGTTTGAAATATGACATAGAATTGTCGAGTAGAAACCCTAAACTTAAGGTAAACGGAAAGGAGGCTGAACCGTGGCAATACACCATAGTCCTTCCGGCTGAAAAGAAGTAATCCGTTCATTCTGTCTCCACTCAGCGGATGAAACCTGCAACCCGCGCCGTCCTTGCAAAAGGGTGGTGCGGTTTTTGTAATGCATTTTGCAGAAGCAGGTCTGAAATTTCGGGTTTTTTATGCCGATTTTTATTTGCTGATTCCGGGGAAATTTGCTATTTTTGTATTTTGATAGGGAAGCCCTCTCTGTAAGGTTTCTCTAAATCCCTGACAATTAGAAATATAACGCCACTCAGATATGAAATTTGTTGTACAGAGCAAGACGCTGCAAACTCAGTTGCAGGCAGTCAGCAAGGTGATGAACACCAAAAACGCGATGACTATCCTCGATAATTTCCTTTTCATCATAGAGGGAAACACGCTCACCATAGTGGGCTCCGACCAGGAGAATGTCATGAAAGCGACCATGGACATCGAAGACAGCGATGGCGACGGCCGCATCGCCCTGAACGCCAAACGCCTGCTCGACCTGCTCAAGGAGGTCCCCGAACAGGGCCTGACTTTCCTGGTGGACGAACAGACCCTGGCTCTCGAAATACAGTTCCTCTCCGGACACCTCAATATGATGGCCGTCGACGCCAATGAATATCCTGAAGGAGACGCGCTTACCGGGCAGGAAACACGCCTTATGCTCCCCGCCGCCGTTGTGCAGAAAGGCATCGAGGCCACCATCTTCGCCGTCAGCACCGAGACCCTCCGCCCCGTCATGATGGGCATATACTGGGACATCCACAACGATGACATTACCTTCGTCAGCTCCGACACCCACAAGCTGGTGCGCTACGTCAACTCCGAAGTGCATCCCGGCATGGAACGCAGTTTTATCACCCCGGCCAAGCCCGCCGGCATCATGCGCTCCGTAATCTCGGGGGAAGACACCGAAGTCGAGGTTCTCATCGGCGAAAAGAACGCCACCTTCAACATCGGCCGCTACTCCCTGACGTGCCGCTTCATCAAGGGTAACTATCCCGACTATACCCGCGTAATCCCGAAAGACAATCCCTATGAGGTGCAGGTGGACCGTGCCGGGTTCCTGCGTGCCGTGCGTTGTATAGCCGTTTCCGCCTCGCAGGCGTCGGGGCTCATCAAGTTCGACATCAGCGAAGACCACATCCACCTCTCGGCTTCCGATGCCGACTACGCCCTCTCGGCCGAAGAGAACGTGCCTTGCACTTACAACGGCACGCCGATGACCATAGGTTTCAAGGCACAGTTCATGGTCGAAGTGCTCGGCAACATGAAAGGGGAGACGGTGCTCCTGAAGCTCTGCGACCCCACTCGTCCCGGCATCTTCACCCCCGAGGAGAAGCGGCCCGACGAGGACCAGCTCACACTGCTGATGCCGATGCAGACTTTCGATTACTAAAAACGCCCGCACCGAAGAGATGGAATTGAAACTCGAACGCCCGCTGATATTCTTCGACCTGGAGACCACGGGCACCAACATACTGAAAGACCGTATAGTAGAGATTTCGGCGATAAAGCTGTGGCCCGACGGCCGCGAGGAGGTGAAGAGCCGCCGCGTCAACCCCGAGTGCCACATCCCCGAGGAGGCTACCGCCGTACACCACATCACAGACGACGATGTGCGCGACTGTCCCACCTTCGGGCAGCTGGCCAAGTCGATGCACACTTTCTTCGAGGGGAGTGACATCGCCGGTTTCAACAGCAACAAGTTCGACGTGCCTTTGCTCATCGAGGAGTTCGCACGTCAGGGATTGTCGTTCAACGTATCGGACCGCCGCTTTATCGACGTACAGAACATCTTCCACAAGATGGAGCAGCGCACACTTGTAGCCGCCTACCGTTTCTACTGCGGCAAGAACCTGGAGGACGCGCACTCGGCCACGGCCGACACCCGCGCCACTCTCGAAGTATTGAAAAGCCAGCTGGACCGTTACCCCGACCTGGAGAACGACGTGGAGAAGCTTGCCGAGTTCTCGCGCCAGGGACGTAACCTCGATTTGGCAGGCCGCATCGTGCTTAACGACAAGGATGAGCCGGTCTTCAACTTCGGTAAGCACAAGGGTAAACGCGTCTGCGACGTGCTGCGCGCCGAACCCTCTTTCTTCGCCTGGATAATGCAGGGGGAGTTCTCGCGCAACACCAAGGACGTCCTCATGCAGTTGAAAGCAAAATACTCCGCCAAATGAGCATTCTGAAAGGGAAACACATCATACTGGGCATCACCGGCGGCATCGCGGCTTACAAATCGGTGTACCTGCTGCGGCTCTTGGTAAAGGCGGGCGCCGAGGTGCAGGTGGTCATCACCCCGTCGGGCCGCGAGTTCATAACTCCGGTCACGCTCTCCTCGCTTAGCGGACGGCCGGTGATTTCAGAGTTCTTCACCGCCAACACCGGGCAGTGGAACAGCCACGTGGACCTCGGGCTGTGGGCCGACGCCATGGTCGTAGCCCCGGCCACGGCCTCCACCATCGGCAAGATGGCCAATGGGATAGCCGACAACATGCTGGTCACCACTTACCTCTCGGCCAAGGAGCAGGTGTTCGTGGCTCCCGCAATGGACCTCGACATGTGGGCCCACCCCTCCACGCAGCGAAACGTGGCCACGCTTCGCGCCGACGGCGTGGAGATAGTGGAGCCGGGAAGCGGCGAGTTGGCCTCGCATCTCTGCGGCAAGGGTCGCATGGCCGAGCCTGAACAGATAGTGGAAGCGCTGGAACAGTGGTTCATAAGACACGACGCCACGCTGCCGCTGAAGGGCAAAAGAATATTAATAACGGCCGGTCCTACATACGAAAACATTGACCCCGTACGTTTTATAGGGAACCATTCGAGCGGAAAGATGGGCTATGCCCTTGCGGCGGCGTGCCGCGAGCAGGGCGCCGAAGTGGTGCTCGTCAGCGGTCCCGTATCGTTGCCGGCGCCTGCGGGTGTCGAGCGTGTAAGCGTCACCTCGGCCTGCCAGATGCTTGAAGCCTCGCGGCATGCGTTCGCCGGTTGCCATGCCGCCATTTTCTGCGCCGCCGTGGCTGACTATGCCCCGGCCGTAGTGGCCGAGTCGAAAATCAAGCGCGAAGGTGTGGACACTATGTGCATCGAGCTGAAACGAAACCCCGACATAGCCGCCACCTTGTCCCGTGAGAAAGGGGAGAGGCTCACCGTAGGCTTCGCCCTCGAGACCGACAACGCCGCCAATAACGCCCGCCACAAACTGGAGGCCAAGAACCTCGACTGGGTGGTGCTCAACCGTTTGGGCGACCCCGGCGCCGGCTTCGGCGTGGACACCAACAGCGTGACCCTCTTCAGCCGCGTCGGCGCGGAGAAGTCGTTCCCCGTGAAGACGAAGCAGGAGGTGGCCCGCGACATCGTGGCCACGGTTTTCTGTCTGCGCTGAAAGTGACTCACAAAGACCGGTGCCGCTCGGCAGAATTATTTGACTGAAAGGAAAAAGATGAGAGGAATAAAGAGAATAGCCGCCCTTGCGTGCGTGGCGCTGGCTGCCTTCGGTGGCACGGCCACCGCGCAGGAGCTCAATTGTCAGGTAGAGGTGAACTCGCAGAGCATCCAGGGCACCAACAAGTCGGTGTTCGAGACCTTGCAGACCGCCATCTCCGAATACTTCAACGACCGCAAATGGACCAACGCCCAGTTCGCTCCCAACGAGAAGATTGACTGCCGTTTCTTCCTCACCGTCAAGGAGTATGACAACGACCGCATAAAGGGCGACCTCCAGGTGCAGCTCTCGCGTCCCGTCTACAACAGCACCTACACCACCACGCTCTTCAACTTCAAGGACACGAAGGTGGAGTTCGACTACCGTGAAGGCAATCCGTTGGTTTTCAACGAGAATGCCATAGAAGACAACCTCACGGCCATACTGAACTTCTACGCCTACCTGTTCCTGGCGCTCGACTTCGACTCCTTCTCGCCTAACGGCGGCCAGCCCTATTACGACCGTGCCGCCACTGTGGTGCAGATGGCGCAGTCGGGCGGCGAGGTGGGATGGCGGGCCTTCGAGGACACCAAGAACCGCAGTGCCGTGCTCTCTTCTTATACCGATCCGAACGCCGCCGGGATGCGTACCTTGCTTTACCAGTACCACCGTCGCGGCCTCGACGAGATGGTAACCTCCCCTGACAAGGGTAGGGCCGCTATCACCGAATCGCTCAAGGAGGTGGAAAAACTCTATAAGGCAGCACCTATGTCGGTGGGTCTCTCCATCTTCCGCGACAGCAAGCTCGACGAGTTGGTGAACGTCTATTCTAAGGCGCCGCAGACCGAACGCGAGGAGGTCTACAACCTGCTGCAGCCCATCTATCCCACCGACCGCGAACGCCTCGACAAGATTAAGAATCCCGAAGAGACACGCTGATACCTACTTGCCATGCTGAAACGCCTTATAATAAAAAACTACGCCCTCATCCGCGAGGTTGAGATAGAGTTTGGTCCGGGACTCACCATCGTAACGGGGAGTACCGGCGCCGGCAAGTCGGTGATGCTCGGTGCCTTGCATCTGCTTACGGGCAGCCGCGTGGACTCGCGCGCCATACATCCCGAAGGGCCAAAAGCCACCGTCGAAGCCTCCTTCACACCGTCGGAAAGGCTGCGCCACATCTTCGAGGCTAACGAACTGGACTGGGACGATGAGGAGGTGATAGTGCGCCGCGAAATTTCCCCCTCGGGTCGCTCGCGGGCTTTCATCAACGACACGCCGGTGAACCTCAAGACCCTGGGGGAAGCCACCGCTAACCTCATAGACATACACTCGCAGAACGCCAACACGATGCTCAACGACCCGCGGCGTCAGCTCGAAATCATCGACGCCGTGGCCGACAACGCCGAAGTGCTGGCCCGTTACCGCGGGCAATACCACAAATTCGTGGCCGTGCGGTCGCGTCTGCGCAAGTTGCAGGAACGCCTCTCGCAGGACCGCGAGAACGAAAACTACCTCCGTTTCCAGCTCTCCCAGCTCGACAACCTCAAGCCGCGTCCCGGCGAACTCGCAGCCCTCGAAAAGGAGACGGAAGTGCTCAACGACGCCGAAGACATACGCATGCTCCTTGGCGAAGCGACATCCGGCCTCGACGGCGGGGAAGGATCCGTGCTCTCGCAGCTCGCCGATATTCGCCACACACTCTCGCGCATCAACTTCTCCCTCTTCGAGAACCGCGACGGAGACGGCACGCCCGGCATTACGCAGCGCCTCGAACAGGCTTATGTGGAGCTCAAAGACATCAATGCCTCGCTCGAGGATATGCTTGACACGGTGGACGCCGACCCCGAGCGGTTGCTGAAGGCAGAGACGCGCCTTATGGAGCTTTACGACGCCCTGAAACGCTTCAACTGCCGGTCGGAGGCCGACCTCGTGGCGCTCCACAAGCAGCTCCGCGAACGCGAGAAAGGACTATCGGGAACCGACGGGGACCTGGAAGAGCTTGAAAATGAGATGCGCGACGAGGCACATACTCTGAAGAAAATAGCCGACGAGCTGAGCGAGACACGCGCCGTGGCGGCCGAGAAATTCGCCGCCATGCTCTGCCGCAAAGCTCGCCCTCTGGCCATGCCACACCTCAAGTTCTCGGCAATGCTCACCAAGGGGAAACTCACCGTCGACGGCCAGGACAACGTCTCGTTCCTATGTTCCTTCAACAAGAACCAGGAGCTGATGCCCGTAGCCGGCGTCGCCTCCGGCGGCGAGACGTCGCGCCTCATGCTCGGCATAAAAGCCATCATCGCCGACCACGTGCACCTGCCCTCGGTAATCTTCGACGAGGTGGATACCGGCGTCTCCGGCGACGTGGCCGACCGCATGGGACGCACCATGGCCGACATGTCGCGCAACATACAGGTGGTGGCCATCACCCACCTGCCGCAGATTGCCGCCATGGGTCGCGACCATTACCTCGTATATAAGAGCGACGAGGCCGACTGCACCGTCTCGCGGGTACGCCGCCTGGCTCCCGAGGAACGAGTGGCCGAGCTGGCAAGGATGCTCTCCGGTTCAAAGGTGGAAGACGCCGCCGTGCTCAACGCCCGCTCCCTGCTCGAGAAAAACGTCACCCAAGCCTGACAATATATAACCTAATGACAGACAATGGATAAAAACCAGTATATATTCGGAATACGCGCCGTCATCGAAGCCATAGAGGCCGGCCGCGACATCGACAAGGTGCTCGTGCGCAAGGACCTCGGCGGCGACCTCGGGCGCGAACTGACCGCCAAAATCAAGGAATACGGCATTGTGAGCCAGAAGGTGCCCGTGGAGAAGCTCAACCGCATCACCATGAAGAACCACCAGGGCGTCATAGCCCTGCTCTCGCCCGTTACCTACTACCGTCTCGAAACCCTCGTCCCTGAGCTTTACGATCGCGGCGCCGTGCCGTTCATCGTGGTGCTCGACGGCATTACGGATACACGCAACTTCGGCGCAATAGCGCGCACTTGCGAGTGCGCCGGAGTCGATGCCGTGGTGATAGGGGAGAGGGGCAGCGTCTCCGTTACCGCCGACGCCGTCAAGACTTCGGCCGGAGCGCTCCTCCACATACCGGTGTGCCGCGAACGCAGCATAGCCGACGCCGTGCGCTTCCTCCGGGAAAGCGGCATACACGTCGTCGGAGCCAGCGAAAAAACCGACACCTTATATACCGAGCAGGACATGACCGTCCCCACCGCCGTGGTGATGGGCGCCGAAGACGTCGGGCTCAGCGACGAAGTAATACGTGTCTGCGACTCGCTCGCCGCCATTCCTATTATAGGACGCATAGAGTCGCTCAACGTCTCGGTGGCGGCCGCCGTGATGGTCTACGAAGGGGTGCGCCAGCGCCTTGCCGCCGGTTTCGCCCCCGGAAAGTAATACTTCCTCCCGAGAAAAATTTTTGTGGATTTCGGAAAATATTTATACCTTTGTATCCGGATATTTGCGGCGTTGCGGTTTCCTCCGCAGCTCGTCGCTCGTAATATGCACGAACATAAAGAGTTATGATAAATCGTATCTTGATAAGAATCAAAGTGGTGCAGATGCTGTACTCCTATCTGTTGGTAGAAAAAGACTTCTCGCTGGAGTCGCAGCCGTCGGCGCCCACCAAGGAGAAGCGATTCGCCTATTCGTTGTATCTCGACCTTCTGACGCTAATGGTGCAACTTTCCGACACCGTGGAGCGCCGTGGCCAGGGAACTCCGCTTGCTGACACTCGTTTCATCAATGGAGTGAAGCACGACGACCGTATGCGCTCGCTTTTGGCACGCTACCGCGCCGAAGGATTCCCCTTCGCTTCGGTGGCCTCCTCGCTGGCCGAGAAAATCAAGACGTCCGCCATCTTCAAGGACTACTGCACGCGCGGCCGTGACATCCCGAATGCCGATGCCACCGTCTGGAAAAACATCTTTGATCTCATCATTGTCCCCGACGCAGCCCTCGACACCGAGATTCGGCGCCGTGAAAACTATACAATGCACGGCGTGGAACGCGCCCGCGAGCTGATGCAGACCACCTTCACCGACTACTTTTCCTCGCGCGGCGACAGCGTGAGCATCCAGAACGCACTGCGCCAGAGCCTCGACGCCGCACGCGAGCTATACTTCCGCCTGCTGTGGCTCCCCGTAGAGCTCACCGAACTGCGCGAACGCCAGCTCGACGACGCACGCCACAAATACCTCCCCTCCGCCGAAGACCTCAACCCCAGCCTCCGCTTCGTGGAAAACCAGCTTGTGACCGCCATCCGAGAGAACCCCGAAGTGGCCGAGTTTACCGAGAAGCAGAAAATCTCCTGGCGACAGGAAAGCCCCTACATGCTACAGACGCTGCTCAAGGCCATAATGGAGACCGACACCTACCGCGACTATATGGCGGCTCCGGTTTCCGACTTCGCCACCGACTGCGACTTCTGGCGCAACATCTACCGCCAGGTAATCTTCACCAACGAGACCTTCCTGGCCGAGCTGGAGGACAAGTCGGTCTTCTGGAACGATGACCTCGACATCATCGGCACCTTCGTGCTCAAGACCCTCAAGCGCTTCGACGAGGCGCAGCTCCACGGCACGCAGGGCACAGGCAGCCCGATACTTCCCAAGTTCAAGGACGAGGAGGACGCCCGCTTCGGACGCGAACTTATGGGATACGTGCTGGCCGAGAAGGAGTCTTACCGCGAACTCATAGACGAGTTCATCGACAAGCGTGTGTGGGATACCGAGCGCATCGCACTGATGGACATGGTGATACTCTACACCGCCATGGCCGAGCTGCTCCACTTCGAGAAGATTCCGGCGCAGGTCACCGTCAACGAATACATAGAGATGGCGCGCGCCTATTCGGCGCCGAAGAGCGCACAGTTCGTCCACGGCATCCTCGGCGTAATCATCAACCGCCTCAACGAGGAGGGTCGTATCCGCAAGTAACGCGGCTCCAAAGTGCCGCAAATAAGGAGCGTAGGCCTCCCGGCCTGCGCACAAAAGCGCAAAAGTCAAAACAGGCCCGATAACCTTCTGCGAGCCTCCCTTTCCTCGGGAAAAGTTTTCGGGCTTCCCGAGCTTCCCTTCTCGAGATTAATCCCGATTAATCGGGAAACCTCAACAACAAGTAAATTTTAACAACAAAACAGACATAAAGAACTATGACACCCAACACAATCCTCCTCCAGGCAGCCCAAGGTGGCGGCGGCAGCGGCATGACGACCCTTCTCATGATTCTCGCCATGGTAGTGATTTTCTACTTCTTCATGATACGCCCGCAGTCCAAGCAGCGTAAGGAGATGCAGAAGAAACGCGACGCCATGAAGGCCGGCGACAAGGTTGTGACCGCCGGAGGCATCCACGGCCGCGTGCGCGAAATAAGCGACAACACCCTCATCATGGAAATCGACAAGGGCGTTGAAATCCGCGTTAACCGCGACAGCGTCTATCCCTACGAGGAGCCGGTGAAGAAAGGCGAGAAAAAAGCCGAAAAGAAATAACACCTCACCCGGGGGACTGAAGGCACTACGCTATGGCTATCAGGGCAAAGCTCGGCAGCATTAGGACGCGGTGGCAGAAACTGCGCTCGTCGCGCGGCTTCCGCAACGTCTTGCTCTACCTTGTCTTCGTGGCCATCGCCGGCAGCTTCTGGCTCATTATGTCGCTCAACGACAACAGCCAGAAGACTTTCGCCGTGCAACTCCGCCTCTACAATGTCCCCGACTCCATCACCTTCATCGAAGACCTCCCCACGCGCCTGCACGTCACCGTCCGCGACCGCGGCACCTCGCTGCTGCGCAACGGAATACTGCGCCAGCCGACGCTCGAAATCAACTTCCGCGAATATGCCGACCGCGGCGTGTTCCGCTACTCGGCGGCCGAACTTTACAGCGCCCTGCGCCACACCTTCGGCTCTTCGGCGCAGGTGACCTCCGTTTCCGTCGACTCGCTCCGCTGCACCTACACCTCGCAGCCGGGACGCCGCGTGCCCCTGCGCGTGCTCTGCGACGTCACCGCAGCGCCCGGACACGTCATAGCCTCGCGCCCGACTTGCTCCGTGCGGCAGGTCACAATATACTCAAACATGGAGTGGGCCGACACTATCACCGCCGTCACCACAGACCGCCTCGTGAAGCGCGGAATGAAGGACAGCGGCAAGTTCGCCGTCCGCGTGCACCGTGTCCCCGGCGTCAAGATAGTCCCCGCCAAGGTGGATGTCACCGTGCATGTGGAGCCGTTGGTCAAGAAGAAATCCACCGTCCCGGTGAACGTCTCCAACGTCCCCGCCGGCGAGAGTCTGCTCATCTTCCCGGCTAACGTGGAGGTGACATACTTTGTGCCGATGGATCGTTTCAACGACAAGGACGTGGACATCACCGTGGAGGCCGACTACAACGACTTGGCCACGCGCCGCGGGCGCCGTTTGCCCGTCCGCGTGACTCGCTCAGGCCGCAATTTCGTCAACGCCACCCTGCTCACCGACTCGGTGGAATATACCATCGTAAGGCAATGACCGGAAGTGTGGAGAAGCGAATAATCCCGGTGCTGATAACCGGTGGCATAGGGTCGGGCAAGAGCGTGGTGAGCCGCGTGCTCCGGATTCGCGGCTACGAAGTGTATGACTGCGACTACGAGGCGCGCCGGCTCATGAACAGCGACGCGGCGCTGCTGCAAAGCCTGTGCCGGCGATGGGGCGACGAGGCCGTCATCAATGGCGAAACCAACCGTCCCTTCGTGGCGCGGAAAGTCTTCGGCAACCCGGAGGAACTGCGGTGGCTCAATTCACGGGTTCACGGTGCCGTGAAGCGCGACATATCCGAACGTCTGCGCCGCAACCCGAGCATGATGGTAGAGTGCGCAATCCCTGAATCCTCCGGAATAACCGAAATGTCGCGGCGCGTATGGCTCGTGGACGCTCCCGAAGAGTTGCGTCTCCGCCGCGCCATGAAGCGCAGCAGCTGTTCCGCCGCCGAGGTGCAGAGCCGTATGGCCGCACAGCTGAGCGAATACGCCGTCCTCCCCGCGGAGCGCCTCAGCGTAATCACCAATGCAGACGACTCCCTCCTCCTCCCACAAATAGATAAATTATTAAACCAGATAGAACAATGTTAAGAGAAATCCTGTCAATAACGGGCCGCCCCGGCCTCTTCAAAATAGTATCCTCGACGTCGAAAATGCTCATCGTGGAAGACGTCAAGACCAAGAAACGCACCCCCGCCCACCAGCGAGAGCGCATCATATCGCTCGGCGACGTGGCAATGTACACCGAAGGTGAAGACCTCCCGCTCGACGAAATCCTTGACCGCCTCTACGCCAACATGGAAGGTAAGACCGTAGACATCAAAGCCCTCGAGAAGGAGAAAGACGGCCTGCGCGACAAGTTCGCCGAGTTTGTCCCTGATTACGACCGCGAACGCGTACACACCTCCGACATCCGCAAGCTCTTCCAATGGTACAACATCCTCGTGGAAGCGGGATTCACCAAGTTCAAAGAAGACGAACCCAAAGAGGAGGAGAACGCCGCTGCCGACGAAACACCGGCCGAGGCCTGACGCCCCGTGTCCTCCCTATACTTACATGTGCCGTTCTGCCGGCGCAAATGCATCTACTGCGACTTCTATTCCGTGGGGGAACGCCTCGCGGACTGGGAGTCGCTGGTGCGTAAATACCTTGAAGAGTTTGATGGCCGCCGCGGCGAGATACCGTTGCCCGCCAAGACGCTTTACCTTGGCGGCGGCACTCCCTCGTTGATGCCCGCAGAGTCCCTCGCCAGCCTCGTAGAGGCCCTCACATCCCGCGGTGCGATAGGGGAGGGCACCGTAGAGCGCACTATTGAGATAAACCCCGATGATGTCACCGCTGAGAAAGCCGACGCCTGGCGCCGCATCGGCTTCAACCGCTTCAGCATCGGCGTGCAGAGCTTCGACGACACGCTGTTGCGCAGCATAGGGCGCCGTCACGATGCCGCGTCGGCACGCCGCGCCGTGGAGACACTGCAACCGCTCAGCGACGTAAGCCTCGACCTTATCTTCGCGCTTCCGGAACAGACCGTGGCGCAATGGCGTCAGACGGTAGCCGAAGCCGTGGCGCTGCGCCCGCAACACATCTCCGCCTATGCGCTGATGTACGAGGAGGGAACGCCGCTGACACGCCGCCGCGACAACGGCACGCTGCGCGAAGCCGACGACGATACCTATCTCGCCATGTTCAGCTACCTCACCGACACGCTCACAGCCGCCGGTTACCGCCAATACGAAATCTCCAATTATGCGTTGCCCGGTCATGAATCGCGCCACAACAGTGCCTACTGGGACGGCACGCCATACCTCGGCCTCGGCCCCGCGGCACACTCCTATGACGGCCTACGCACTCGCCGCGCCAATCCCGCCGACATCCGCCGCTACCTGAAGCACAATTTCACCGGCAAATTCTACACCGAAGAAACCCTGACCGACAGCGAGTTAGCCGAAGAATACCTGCTGACGCGCCTGCGCACCGCCCGCGGCATAGACCTCGCCGACTTTCAACAGCGCTTCCCCAGCCTACCGGCAGACCTCTTGACTAAGCCCCTCCCAACCCCCGGCTTAGTAGCAATAGAAGAAGGCCATCTCCACCTGACAAGAGCCGGCATAATGACCTCCGACGCCGTAATCCTCGCCCTCGCCCAGCGCCTGTAGTGACGCGCCGAATATGGAGCGCAAGAATAAGGGTCGCAGGTTTCCAGCCTGCGACCCCTCCGAATATGGGTCGCAATTTGACTTTGTGCTTTTGAGGCCGGAGCTTCGTTGGTCATGCTCTGCGGTAGCCGCTCTCGCGGCTTTAAGCGGAGGAATGAATGCCTCCGTTCCATAGTCTTCACGGAGGCCGGGAGGCCTCCAATGCGGTTAAGTTAAGAATCAAGACGTTATTTTTCCGGTGTATGTCGGCTGGAACCATTGGCTGTTCATGCGCTTTTTACGGCGAATGTTTAATTGATATAAATCGCATATTTGCTTAACTTAACCGCATTGGGGAGGCCTCCGCCCATTTGGCTGCGCGGTTCGCTCGTTCGCTTTGGGCGCCTTTATGTGACACCGCCTCCAACTTCGCGAGCATAAAATTGAAATTTTTAAGGATTTTTTTTGTTATTCGCGAAATTGTTGCTAACTTTGCGGCGTGCATTGGCTCACGGCGGTCGCCGAGGCGGTTCTCTTGGACTTTTGTACATCACCGATTCACTAAAACAAATATATCTTAATCATGAAATTTACTGCTTCGCAAGAGTGTGCGCTGGCTGCTTTCCGGGAGTTTCTGGAGGGTGGCGAGCAGGTGTTTATGCTGCGGGGCGCGGCCGGTACCGGCAAGACTACCATCGTGGTCGAGTTCCTGAAGATACTTGAGGAGGCGCGCCGTGGCTTCGCAGTGATGGCTCCCACGGGTCGTGCGGCGCACATCATCGCCTCGAAGACCGGCGCGGCGGCAACCACTATCCACCGCGGCATCTACGCCTTGCAGTCGCTCACCGCACAGCGGCCGGAGGGTAAGAGCGAGGAAGAAACGGAGGGTGCCGTCCACGCCCGTTACGCCCTGAAACTCAACGAGCATCCGCGCGAGATGGTCTACATTGTGGACGAATCGTCGATGATTTCAGACAACTTCTCGGAGGCCGAGGCGTTCTCCTTCGGGTCGGGACGCTTGCTCCACGACCTGTTCGAGTTTGCCCGCGGACGGAAGATAGTCCTCGTCGGCGACCAGGCACAGCTTCCGCCCGTAGGAATGAACTCCTCACCGGCGCTCGACAAGGAATATCTGCAAGAAAACTACCATTGCGGCGTGAGGGAAGTGACGCTGCGCGAGGTGATGCGACAACGCCCCAGCAGTGTGATGTTTGCCAACGCCGACAGGGTGAGGGACTGCATAGAGCGCGAGTCGTTCGTGGAGTTCCATCTCAGTGACGGCGACGACTGCGAGGCCGAGAACGAGGATCTTCTTCGGCCATATTTCCGGCAATCGGATAAGGGACCAGACGCGCGCTCGGCCATCATAGCCTTCAGCAACCGCCAGGCCGTGGAGTACAACAAGGCCATACGCCGCCATTACTTCGGTGCGGACGCACAGCGGCTGCTGCCCGGCGACCTGCTGATGATTACCCGCAACAGCTATGCTTACGACTACGAGCTTTTCAACGGCAATATAGTAAAGGTGGAGGCGTGCGACCCGGACGGCCGCGTGGAGTCGCGCATCGTCAGGATAAACGCAGGAAAGGGACGCATAGAGAGCGTGCAGCTGCGGTTCCGCAATGCCGTGTTGAAATTCAATGCCGGCGGAAAGGTGGCCTCGCTGGCGGTGACGCTTCTCGACAACAACCTCGACGAGGCGTTCGGCACGACGGACAACATGATAGCGCGTGCGCTGAAGGTAGATTTCGACAAGCGTCTGCCGCAGGAGTTGCACGATGAGTTGCCCGAGATACGGAAGCAGTTGCGCAAGAGAGTGAAGCTAACCGATGAGCAACAGTATCTCTATGAAGATTATATGCGGCGGCTGAAGAGAGACCGCTATTATAACGCGGTGCTGTGCAAATACGGCTATGCTATGACGTGCCACAAGGCACAAGGCGGCGAGTGGGAACGCGTCTTCGTGGATATGGGACGATACGGCGGGACGGCCAACAGGGATTACTTCCGCTGGGCCTACACCGCCATCACGCGCGTCTCCGGAAAACTGTGGCATTTCCGTTCCCCCGACTTCAATTATATCAGCGGCCTGAAGGTGGAGCCCATACAGCGTTCCTCCAACATCAAGGTTAGCGTTTACAGCGGCGACGGGGATTTCCGCCGGGCCCGCTACGCGAGGATAGAGAAACTCGCCGGGCAGCAGGGACTTGGCGTCTTCGAGGACACGTCGCGCGACTACCAGCACCGCGTCACCTTCAGTGACGCAGACGGCCGCGCGTGCACCTTCACGCTGTGGTACAACAAGAAGGGATACAGCAACCGCGACGTGCTCCTGAGCTCCGACAGCGAAGAAATGGCGATGCTCTGTCGCACCATTATCGAAGATTCCAATATCCCTGCCGAGGTGCCGTTCACCGGCACGGACCGCCCGTTCGCCATGAAACTGGTGACGTTCCTGCGCTCGCAACTCGAGGAGATCGGCATACGGCTGCTCGACATCACCGCGGAACAGTACCAGGATGTATTCCACCTCAAGACCGACGGCTATGCCCGTCTCTCGCTCCACTACACCGACAAAGGGAATTACACATACATGAAATTACAAAGTTCGCTCGGAGAGGCGGACGCCAAACTTGAAACTCTCCGCCAACGATTCACCTGACTAACCATCACCACTGATTGCTATGCCGACGATACAAGAAATAACGGCTCTCCGCAAGGCAGGACGCCTCGACGAGGCCCTGCAGGCCGCCGAATCGGAGTTTGCCCAAAATGCCAACAACTATACCGCAGGTGCCGTGTTCTGGTGCCTGAACGTGCTGTACAGGAAACCGGAGCAGGATGCGCCCTCCATTGTGGAGCGTATGCAGAAACTCTATGAAGATTACTGCCCCGGAGACGCCTACATGACCCGTGCACTCGAGGCCGCACGCAACCCTCATTCCCAGGAAGTTAACCGCGCTATGGAGGAAGCCAAGGCGGGCAATAACCCTCTGCGCAATTATCAGACGGTGGAGCGCCTTTTCACCGCGGGACAACTCGACCCGTCGCTTTTCCAGAAGTTCGGATGGCTCAGCTACTACGCCTTGAAATATACCGACACGAGCCATGTGCAGTTGCGCAAAGAGATGCTGAGCCGCTATCTGAACCTGAACCTCCCGACGCCCTCGTTGCTACATTCCTCAATACTGCGCGAAGCCATACGCACTGAGCACGACACTCCGCTGCAATTCCGCTTCCGCGACTTCATACGCCTCTGGGGACTCGGAAACCTCACCGATGACGACTGGCAGCACTACAAGACCGACGAGGGGAACACGATCCTTTCGACCGTAGAGAAGCTCATCGGCGTGTATTCCAAGGAACTTATAACCGACAATGTGGCGGCCACGGAAGAGTTCGCCGAGCTGGTGGACCGTGCCCTTGAAAAGTACCCCGATAGCCAGAACATGCCTTACTTCAAAGCCCGGGTCCTGATTTCTCAAGGACGCAGCGACGAGGCCGTAAGCTATTACCGCGACCTTATCTTGCGCTTTCCCTCGAAGTACTATCTCTGGCAACAGACGGCCGACCTGGTGGACGACCCCAATATTAAGACAGGCCTGTTCTGCAAAGCGGTGACCTCGGGCGGCGACGAGCAGTTCCTCGGCGGCGCGCGCCTCGCG
>OHBJ01001410.1_pt1 | contig 16468 bp, 18 predicted proteins | sample 1577241 | NCBI WGS metagenome assembly OHBJ01 (sample SAMEA3541594, study PRJEB24748) | human gut metagenome | biome: human gut; feature: human-associated habitat; material: faeces | place: China | collected 2012 | reverse complement strand
GACGCTGCTCATACCGATCTTTCTGAGGAAGACCTGGAGGAGAAGCACGCCGGCGGCTGACCCTGCGGGCGTATCTATCACCCTGCACAGACCCCTGATAAAAATGTTTCACGTGAAACATTTGTTCTCGATAAAAACATGACAGAACAAGGAGGCACCCCATGCAGAAAGAACTGATTCATGCAGGCCCCCTGCTGAATGAGCAGGGCGAGCTGTGCGAAGCGGGCTATGCCCGTCGTCTTATCAAGCAGTATGACCGCCGGGCGATCAAGGCGGCGGCACACCGCATCAAGGAATGGGACTACTACCTCATCATGAACGACCGGTGGGGCGTGGCACTGACCATTGACGATAACAGCTACATGGGGCTTCTGGGTTTTTCACTCCTGGATTTTTCCCGCCCGTGGGAGCATACCTGCAATCTTATTTATCCGTTCCCGAACGGAAAGACGGCAATGCCGGCAACCAGCGCCGAGGGCGATGTGGCGGTGCGCCGGAAGAATGCCGACTTTTGCTTTAAGGTGCTGCCGGACGGCAGCCGGCGCCTGACGGCGTGGGTCAAGAACTTTATGGATAAAAAGCCGATCACGGCGGAATTTATCCTGACCGGGGAACCGGAGGATTCCATGGTGATCGTGACGCCCTTTGCAGAGGACAAAAAAGCCTTCTACTACAACCAGAAGATCAACTGCATGAAAGCTGCCGGTCGGGTGGAATTTGACGGACAGGTAATCGAGTTTTCTCCGGAGGATACCTATGCGACCTTAGACTGGGGACGCGGCGTGTGGACCTACAAGAACACATGGTATTGGGGCAGCGGCAACGGCACCGTGGCGGGCAAGCCGTTTGGCTTTAATATCGGGTATGGCTTTGGCGATACCGGCGCCGCCAGCGAGAATATGCTGTTCTACGACGGCACGGCACACAAGCTGGATCGCCTGACCTTCCTGATCCCGCAAAAGGACGGCAGGGACGACTTTATGAGTCCGTGGCTCTTTACCAGCAGCGATGGGCGGTTCGAAATGGACTTCACCCCCGTGCTGGACAGGGCAAGCTGTACCAGTGTCGGTATCATCTGCAGCGATCAGCATCAGGTGTTCGGTTACTTTAACGGCACCGCCATACTGGACGACGGGACCGTATTGAAGATTGAGAATCTGCTGGGCTTTGCCGAAAAGGTGTACAATAAGTGGTAATAATAAAAAGGGCAGATTTATTGAAAATCTGCCCTTTAGCTTAATAGTTTAAGACTTTTATTTTAGAAGGGAAAGCCCCAACTCCGGTTCCAATTCCCGAATTGTCTTCAATGACCTCGATTAACCCCATTTTTTCTAATGAACGCAATGTGCGAATTGTGCAGTCACCGCCTTGAGTGTATACCATACCATTTTGGGCTTCTATTGTACTTACTGCAGCTTGGTAATCTCTTTTTTTGACCTTCTTCAAATCAATGTGCTGCTTTCTTGCTTCATCTATTTGCCTTTTGCAATACTCCATGGTCTCTTCTTGTAAAGGAGTGAGCTTTTTCATAATATGTCCTCCGGTACAAATGATTGTTTTAGCAGGGCTATTTTATCACTATTTTTAGCACATTTCAACCAAATTCTTCTTAAAGAATGACAGCTTAAACCCTATGCACTTTTCCCTTGACAGTCACCCCCGTTGGCGGTAGTATATATAAGTAAAAATATAGGTCAAAGCCTATTCGATATTTTGAATAATAAAGGAAGATGTATTTATGTTCCAGTTCGATCATGTCCGCACCCGTTTTGCCCCCAGCCCCACCGGCTATATGCACGTGGGAAACCTGCGCACCGCACTGTTTGCCTATCTGGTGGCAAAGAGCAATAACGGCCGCTTCCTGCTGCGCATCGAGGATACCGACCAGGAGCGTCAGGTAGAGGGGGCTGTGGAGATCATCTACAAGACCCTGAAGGAGACCGGCTTGCTGTGGGACGAGGGACCGGATATCGGCGGCCCCGTCGGACCCTATATTCAAAGCCAGCGCATGGGTATGTTTAAGAAATACGCCGAGCAGCTGGTGGAAAGCGGTCATGCCTACTACTGCTTCTGCGATAAGGAGCGGCTGGACGAGGTGCGCAAGGTACAGGAGGCCTCCGGCATGGCACCCCGCTATGACGGTCACTGCCGCAACCTTTCCAAGGAGGAGGTTGCTGAAAAGCTGGCGGCGGGAGTCCCCTATGTCATTCGCCAGAAAGTTCCCACCGAGGGTACCGTGACCTTCCATGATGAGGTGTACGGCGATGTGACCGTAGAGTGCAGCACGCTGGACGATCAGATTCTCATCAAGGGCGACGGTATGCCGACCTACAACTTCGCCAATGTTGTGGACGACCACACCATGGGCATTACCCATGTGATCCGCGGCAATGAGTATCTTTCCTCTACGCCCAAGTATAACCTGCTGTATGAGGCATTCGGTTGGGAGATCCCCAAGTATATCCATTGTGCGCCTGTCATGCGGGACGCCACCCACAAGCTTTCCAAGCGCCACGGTGATGCCTCCTATGAGGATTTGGTACAGATGGGCTTTTTGACCCCTGCCATTCTGAACTACATTGCGCTGCTGGGCTGGAGCCCCAAGGGGGATCAGGAGATTTTCTCGCTGGAGGAGCTGGTGAAGATCTTTGATATCTCCGGCATCACCAAGAGCCCTGCCATCTTTGATATGCAGAAGCTGCGCTACATCAACGGCGAGTATATCCGTAAGCTTTCCCCGGAGGAATTCTACGAGAAGGCGCTGCCATGGATCCGCCGTACGGTAAAGAGCGAGACCGCCGACCTGTGGGAGCTGTGTACTGTATTGCAGACCCGCTGCGAGGCGCTGAGCGATATTCCCGAGCAGGTGGATTTTATCGACGAGCTGCCGGATTATGACATCGGGCTGTTTACCAGCAAAAAGATGAAGACCACCCCCGAAACTGCCAAGGAGGCATTGGCAGTTGTTCTGCCTGTTCTGGAGAACCTGCCGGAGTGGAACGCTGAGGCAATTCATGCGGCTCTCTTTGCGGAGATCGAAAAGCTGGGTGTGAAGAACGGCTGGCTTTTGTACCCGCTGCGCGTTGCCGTTTCCGGCAAGCAGTTCACCCCCGGCGGCGGCATCGAGCTGGCAGTGGTGCTGGGCCGTGAGGAGACGCTCCGCCGCATCCGCACCTCACTGGAGAAGCTGGGCTGAGTGCAACAATAAATTTCGGGCGCCGTCTCCGGTTGGGAGACGGCGCTTTTGTGCGCTCCATCAGCTCGTCAAGGAAATGATTCCGGTCTTCTCTTGTTAGCCTTCGCTTTCGATCGTTTTTCTTTGTAATTTATGCGAACAAGAAAAACGGGACAGTTCCACATCGTGAGACCCCGCTTTCTCGGCAAGCTGGAGCAGTCAATGGACTGCTTTTTATGCAAAAGAAGAAGTTGAAGCCATCGAGAACTTTATTGAATGGCTTCCAACTACCTCGCCTTTATAACTGATACCAACGCCCGATCTTCTTTCCGAATGGTATTCGTAAAGTATTCCATATAATAATACATTTTGGAAAACATGTTCCGTGTTGACAAACGGTTTGACATGAAGTAGAATAACGATACGCTATTCTACAAATAGATAAAAGGAGAAAGAAGATTTATGAAGCGTATGAACAAATTGCTGGCATTACTGTTGGCGGTCATTATGGCGGCTTCCTTTGCTGCCTGCGGCAACGAGCCTACCCCCACTCCCGATCCGGAGCCCACTCCCGATCCCACTCCCGCCATTACCTATCCTCTTACCGTAACGGATATGGCTGGTCGTGAAATTACCCTGGAGAAAGAGCCCGAGCGCATTGTTTCCGGCTACTACATTTCCTCCTCTGCCTGCATCGCACTGGGACTTTCCGATAAGATGGTCGGCATCGAGGATAAATCCGCCAAGCGCCCCATTTACCAGCTGGCGGCGCCCGCCCTTATCGACCTGCCCAATGTCGGCTCTGCTAAGGCTTTTGATCTGGAAACCTGCGTCAATGCCAATCCGGATCTTGTTATCCTGCCCATGAAGCAGAAAGACACCGCTCAGACCCTTTCCGAGATGGGTATTGCTACCCTGCTGGTTCTGCCGGAAAGCCATGAGCAGCTGATGGAAATGTTCACTCTCATCGGTACTGCCACCAACAGCATGGAGAAGGCGACTGCGCTGACCGAGTACTACAACACCAAGCTGGCGGCTGTGGCGGAGCTGACCAAGGATCTGACCGATGACCAGAAGCCCATTGTATATATTGGCAGCACCAGTGATATCCTGCGCACCGCTCCCAAGGAGATGTATCAGGCTTCCCTCATCACCACCGCGGGCGGTAAGAACGCCGGTGATGTGCTGGAGGGTACCTCCTGGACCGACATTGATAACGAGACCTTCCTGACCATGAATCCCGATGTCATCGTGATTCCCACCGATAACTTTGCCGTAAGCAGCCCCGATTACACCGTCGAGGACGTGCTGAACAACGCCACCTTTGCCGATGTGACCGCCGTGAAGAACGGCACGGTTTATCAGATGCCCGTCGGCTTCGAGGCTTGGGATTCCCCCGTTCCATCCGGTATCCTGGGTACCCTGTGGATGCTGCATACCCTGCACCCCGAGCTGTACACCGCCGAGCAGTTTGCCGCAGATGCCGATGAGTTCTACTTCACCTTCTACGGCTTCCATGTTGCGTTGGATCAGGCAGCCTGATCCCTCCTTGGAATGACCTACGGGATACTGCCGCGTGCGGTATCCCGTTTTTCTATCCGCCGTTTGCTTTTTTGGAGCACATGCGGTACAATAAACCCACTGTGGAATTAGAGGGAGACACCATGCAGGAAACCATGCTGCAAAACCGAAAACCCGTGATCCGCTCCTACTGGCTGGTAGGGGCGTGCATTGCCGTGGGCTTTGTTGCCTCCATCTGCATCGGCAATTACCCCATTTCGGTACGGGAGATCATTTCTATCCTGACTGGCGGGGAGATCGGTGCCATGACCCGCAAGGTCTTTTTTACGCTGCGGCTGCCCCGTACCTGCATGGGTGTGATGGCGGGTGCGGGGCTGGGCGTTGCCGGCTCCGTTTATCAGATGATCTTTCGCAATCCGTTGGCGTCCCCCGATATCATCGGTGTTTCCAGTGGCGCCAATCTGGGTGCCGCCATTGCCATCGTCAGTGTCGGCATCGGCGTGGGAGGCATTGCACTGGGCGCCTTCGCAGGTGGGCTGCTTGCCGTGGCTTTTGTGATGCTGCTGGTGCAGGCAACCCGTGCCAATACCACCACTACTTATGTGTTGGCAGGTATCGTTATCTCGGCGGTTGCCAAGTCGGTCATTATGCTGCTGAAGTACTACGCCGACAGCGAGTCCAACCTGGCTGCCATTGAATATTGGACGATGGGCTCCTTTGCGGGTGTCACAGCCTCCAAGGTGCTCTCTATCCTGCCGTTCTGGTTGATTGGTTTTGTGGGACTGTTTTTGCTGCACCGTCAGGTGGGACTTCTCTCTTTAAATGAAGAGGAATGTCGGACGCTGGGGGTGCGGCTGTATCGGGTAAGGCTGACGGTGCTTACCCTTTCCACCCTGCTGGTCGCCTCAATCGTCAGCATTACGGGGCTGATCTCCTTTATCGGGCTCATCGCCCCGCACATTGCCCGCATGATGATAAAACGGGAAAACACCGATACGATGGTGCTTTCCGCCATGGTGGGCGCTGCCGTGATGCTGGTAGCAGATATTTTTGCTCGCAGCCTGTATGCCGGCGGGCTGCCCATCAGTATTCTTACTACTATTATCGGTGTGCCGGTGCTGGTGTACTTTATGTGTAAGCGCAAGGAGGGCAAGGTATGAGTGCATTGCTTTCTTTGCGGAATATTCACACCGGATATGGCGGCAGGGAAATTGTCCGCGGCGCTTCCCTTGCGGTAGAAGGCGGGGAATTCTGCGCACTGCTGGGACTGAATGGCTGCGGCAAGACCACTCTGCTGCGCGCTGCCTGCGGTCTGCTGCCGATGAAAGAGGGGGACTGCATGGTGGGGGAGACCGACACCACCCACTTGGACGAGAAAAGCCGTGCCCGCTTGATGAGCTATATCCCGCAGCGCGGCAGCCCTATCATGGGTAAAACCGTGCTGGAGGTCGTGCTGATGGGATTTAACGCCCGGCTGCGCCTTTTGGACTCCCCCAGCGAAGCACACCGCCGAATTGCCATGGAGAACCTGAACCATTTGGGACTGGCAGAGTTGGCAGGGCGGGACTATGCTACCTTAAGCGAGGGTCAGAAACAGCTGGTAATTTTGGCGCGCGCCCTTTCGCAGGATACGCCGGTGATGCTGATGGACGAGCCGGACAGCGCATTGGATTTTGTCAATCGGCACATGGTGTTGGGGAAAATAAAAGAGGTGCTGCATGAGCGGCAGCAGGCAGGGCTTATCACCCTGCATGACCCCAACTTTGCCCTGAGCTACTGTGACCGCCTGCTGCTGATGCAAGACGGCACCATAGTGACCGAAATTGATATGAGAAACACCGACCGCGCAGCGATAGAAGCGGCACTTGGTATCATATACGGCGAAATAGCCGTGCTGGAATATAAAGAACGATATATCATGACCAGGCGATGAAAACCCAATAAATACCTGAAGCGGGAGGATATCTAAATGAATGTCCTCCCCTTAGCATTCAAGACGGAGATCCGCCTATCCGATTTTCGTTGACAATTTAGGGTGGACAAAATGTGTGCGCCGATAGTCTCACTTAAATATAACGGCATTGCTATCACTTCTCCTGCTGAATATACTGATGAGAAGTATTATATTGCCGATCATGGCATCCGCGAGGCGGTCTTTGGCGGCAACATGCGGGACATCAAGCTTATTTTGGAAAACATCGTCTATCTTGAGCTGCTGCGCCGGGGTTATGAAGTGACTGTCGGCAGAACAGGCGATAAGGAAATTGATTTTGTATGCAACAAGCGCGGCGAAAAGCTGTACGTTCAGGTCACTTACCTGCTGGCATCGGAAGAAACGGTTAACCGTGAGTTTGGTGCGTATGACAGCATCTGCGATAACTTTCCAAAGTACATTGTTTCTCTCGATGAGTTCGATATGAGCCGAAATGGGATCAAGCACCGGAATATCCGCGACTTCCTCTTGGCCGAGGAATGAAACTAACGCTGTCCGGTGGAACAAAGGTGCCGGTTAAGCAAAAGGGCTTTGGGGATTATAGCAGCAACGACTTCAGCATAAAGGATTTTGGAAAAAACACAAACAGGCGGAGAGCTTTTTCATGCAACGACTTGAGAAAAAGGAGCTTATATGCTATAGTTTGTGTGTAGTACTATGCCCTTTATCGAAAATGCGGCAAGGGGATCTGCCAAAGAAAGAACGGTTTGTACTCTGCAAGGTGTAACGCAAAAGGGCAAATGCAAAGAGAAACGCTTTGAAGTATTGCCGGAAGCGAAAAAACGGCTTGCTGACAAAGCATATTCGATTCCTAAAGGCTGTTATGAAGAAACGGACAGCCGGAAAGAATATCTTAATTCTGCACGATTTAGTGTTTGTCAACCGGTGTGCCGGAGAATCTGCAAAAAGTAATACGCCAATTGAAACAAACTGCGCCGTCGGTCACAAAAAGGGCGTACAAGAAATCTGAAGAAAGGCGAAAGCCCCGATCAATCAAGGGCTTTCGGACAGGTAAAACATAAAATGAAATTAGGTATCGTCGGTTTGCCGAATGTTGGCAAGAGCACCATATTCAACGCCCTTACCGGCGGCAGCGCAGGCGCAGCCAACTATCCATTCTGCACCATCGAGCCGAATGTCGGAATCGTGCCGGTGCCGGACCCCCGACTGGATAAGCTGTGCGAGATGTATTCTCCCGATAAGGTGACCCCTGCAGTCATCGAGTTTGTGGACATTGCAGGGCTGGTCAAGGGCGCTTCGCAGGGCGAGGGGCTGGGCAACAAGTTCCTTTCTCATATCCGTGAGGTTGACGCCATTATCCATGTGGTGCGCTGCTTCAATGACGGTGAGATCGTCCATGTCAGCGGTGAGATCGGCCCCGCACGGGATATCGAGACCATCAATCTGGAGCTGGTGCTTTCCGATATCGACCTGGTGGAGCGCCGCATTGACCGCTGCAAAAAGGCGGCAAAGGGCGGCGATAAAAAGCCGCTGGCGGAAGCCGCACTGTTTGAGCGGCTGAATGAGTGGCTGGGCGAGGGCAAATCTGCCCGCAACTTCCCCTGCACCGAGGAGGAAAAGGAGCTGATTGCCGATTGTCCGCTGCTTTCCAATAAGCCGGTCATCTATGTTGCCAACCTCAGCGAAGCCGATTTCGCGGGGGATCTGAACCAGAACCCCCTCTACCGCCAGGTACTGGAGATTGCCGAGGCGGAGGGCAGCCGTGTGGTGCCCATCTGCGGCAAGATTGAGGAGGAGCTTTCCCAAATGGAGCCGGAGGACCGGCAGATGTTTTTGGAGGAGCTGGGACTGCATCAGTCCGGACTGGATCGCTTGGTGACTGCCGGCTATGATCTTCTTGGACTTATCAGCTTTTTGACTGCCGGCAAGCCGGAGGTGCGTGCATGGACCATTACCAAGGGAACCAAAGCGCCACAGGCGGCGGGCAAGATCCACAGCGACTTTGAGCGCGGCTTTATTCGCGCCGAGGTCGTCCCTTACGAAACGCTGATCGAATGCGGCTCTCTGCAAGCAGCCAAGGAAAAGGGACTGATCCGCAGCGAGGGCAAGGAGTATGTGATGCAGGACGGCGACGTGGTGCTGTTCCGCTTTAATGTTTGAGTAAGGTGCCGGCGTTCGCCCTCCGTTATGGGGATGGCGCCGGTTTTTGTATGGCATTTTACCGGGATTCAGGTCTGTGCGGGCTTCTGCTTTGTGAGAGGACTGCTCTGAACCGGCAGGGAAGGGAGGCGGCGCTTATGCCGCGCGAGAAGCAATACCGCAGCGGCAGTGCCGCCGTCGGCGGCGGAATGCTGGTGTTGTGGCTTACCATGCGTGGGACGGCATGGCTGGAGCAGGAGTGGCTGCCCCTGCTGCCGCAGACGGCTGCCGCCGCAGCGGGGCTGTTGCTCCAGCTCCTGATGCTGGCGCTGCCGCTGACGGTAATCCTATGGCTGCTGAGATACCCTGCCGCACGGCTGTGCCCATTGGGGCGGGGGGAGCGGGGCAGCCTGTGGCTGTTGCCTGCCGGCTTATCGGTGCTGCTGGCGGCCAATCTTTTGACCCGCCTGCTGCAGGAGCTGCTTACCGAAGCCCCGATGCCCGTACCGAGCCCGCTGCCGGAGGCTCCTGCGGCGCGTTGGCTTACACTGGCAGGCTCGGTGCTGCTGCCCGCCGTAATGGAGGAGCTGCTGTTTCGCGGCGTGGTGCTGCATGCCTTGTATCCTGCCGGAGAAAAGACCGCCGTGTGGATCTGTGCACTGCTGTTCATGGCGGCGCACGGCAGTCTTTCACAGTGGCTGCCCGCCCTTGCCGCAGGGCTGCTGCTGGGCGCAGTTACCTTTTACACCGGCACGCTGCGCTGGGCAGTTCTTCTTCATCTCTGCAATAATGTGATTGCGTGGCTGACCGTTTACCACCCATCGCCGCTTACCACTATCGTGTTGCCGGCAGTGCTGCTGGTGCTGGGTGTGGCTTCGGTTCCGGCGCTGCGCCGCCTGCCCCGTCGCACCCCGCAGCAGGGGACCCCTTATTTAAGCGTCACCGTTCCACTGGTGTTGGCATTTGTGATGCTGCTGGGCAATGCGCTGTTTTTCCCCGCCGGATAAAAGTTTTTTCCCGAAAGGAACTGTTCTATGACGCATGAGGATTATATGCAGATGGCAATAGCAGAAGCCCGTAAGGCTGCCGCCGCCGGAGAGATCCCGGTGGGGGCGGTGGTGGTATGCGGCGATACCGTGCTTGCCGCTGCCCGTAATGACCGGGAGGAGACCCATTCCCCGTTGGGACATGCCGAGGTGCGCGCCATCGAGATGGCTTGCCGTGTCCGCGGTGACTGGCGGCTGGAGGACTGCACGCTGTATGTCACGCTGGAGCCTTGCCCCATGTGCAGCGGTGTGATTCTTAATGCACGGGTGGGACAGGTGGTATATGGCGCCGCCGATCCGCAGTACGGCTGTCTCGGCTCACGGCTTAATCTGGCTCACCTTGATCTGGGCGCAAGTCCCCGACTGACCGCCGGTGTACTGGCGGAGGAATGCTCTGCGCTGCTCTCGGATTTTTTTCGCAGGCAGCGGGCGGAATAAGGGGGATAGTATGCTGTATCATGCGTCTTCCGTCGCCGGCTTGACCGAGCTGCGCCCCCACATTTCCAATCACGGCGTACCGCTTTTGTATTTTTCGCAAAAGCGGGAAAACACCCTTGTCTATCTTTCCAATGCCGTGGAAAAATTCTGCTGTGAAACGGGCTTTATCCACCATGGGGTATGGAAAAAGTGGGGGCCCTATGGCTTTACGGCAGAAGGGATTCAGCGTTTGGAGGAATATTATCCCAATGCGCTGGAGGAGACCTACCGCGGGGTCTCCGGCTATATTTACACCGTGGAAAAGGTATTGCGCCGTGGGTATCCGGTCGATATTCCCGGCACGGTGACCTCGCGGGGGGCGGTACCGGTTACCGGCTGCGAATTTATCCCCGATGCGTGGGAGGCTATTTTGCAGGCGGAGCAGGCAGGACTTTTGGTGCTGCGTCGCTACGGAGAGGCCTCCGAAAAGGAGCGGCAATGGCTGTACATGACGGTGCGGGAGGAGTACCGTCAGGCAGAGGATCACCCCGAATACCGTCACTTTTTGCGTGCCAAATTTGATATTGATCCCGATACCTTGTAATCAAAGAAAAGCTGCTGCCTCAGGTTCTTCCACCAAAGACAGCAGCTTTTTATTATTCTGAGAAACGCTCAATGCTTTTGAAGCGTTTCGAAAATGCCGGCAGCCTCCAGCTTGGGGCGCAGCAGCGCCGCCAGCAGATTGGAAACCACAACGGCAAATACGGCATTGATGCCGCCGGTGAGCATCTTGGGGGTAGTGGCGATGAACGCCGCAGAAAAGGCGCTTCCGCTGAGACACAGCACTAGAATACTTTTGCCGACATACAAAAGCCAGTAGCCCACCGCACCGCAAAGGGCAGCAAGCCAGTTGCGGGCTTTATTTTTGCCCGCGGCACCGCCCGCGTGGGCAATGCCGCCGCAGATGGCGCCCATGGCAAAGAAGAAAATAAAGGTGAGCCATGCGCCTGCCGCCCATTCGGGGTAGGTCAGGTCAAACAGGGCGGAGCCGATGCCGGCAGCCAGTCCCCCCGTCCAACCGCCGAACAAGAGACCGGTCAAAAGACAGATGGCATTGGCGGTCTTGAGCTGCGTGGTGCCGGTAGGGGTGGGAATGCGAATGCCCAAAAACATGGTGCAGACAAAAACCATCGCCGCCATCAGACCGATGATGACGATGCGGTACAGGGTAAAACGGGATTTTTTCATAATGAGCTCTTCTTTCTTAGGGGAAATAGAGATCACAGCGTGCTGTACCCGCGGGGCAGCTCCTTTTGGGTCAGCCAGCCCAGCGTGCGCTCCAGCATAACCCCCTCACGGGGATCGGCGCCGTAACCAAAGGTGGTTTTTACGGTGATCTCCACATACCGTGTGGCACGATCCATCGACATGGCGGGGCTGTCGCCCTGCATCAAGCCGGCGGTCAGCACGGCGGCAAACAAATCACCGGTGCCGGGGTACCGTACCGGCAGATATTCGCTGACCGATTTCCAATAGCCGCCCCGTTCCTTGTCATAGCACAGGTTGGCGTACTCGCCGGTGGTAAGCGCCGTGCCGGTAATCACCGTTACGCGGGGCCCCAGAGCGGAAAGCCGCGCCAACAGGCTGCGTGCCTGCCCCAAGGAAAGAGGAGCGGTATTCGGTTCCTCGCCCAACAGCAGTGCCGCCTCGGTCAGGTTCGGAGTAATGACATCGGCATGTGCCGCCAGCTCGCGTATGCCCTGCACCAGTTCCGGCGTAAAGCCGTGATACAGCTTGCCGTGGTCGCCCATGACGGGGTCTACCACCTTCATGGCGTCAGGGTATTCGGCAAACAGCTTGCGGCACAGCGCCACCTGCCGCACATCGCCCAAATAGCCGGTGTAAATACATTCCATCGGCAGCTCCAGTGCTTGATAATGCGAGATGGCTTCCGTCAGGTAATCGGTCAGGTCACGGCGGGCAGGTGTGCCAAAGCCGCCGGTGTGGGTAGAAAGTACCGCGGTGGGCAGCGGACATACCTGCACCCCCATCACAGACATTGCAGGAAGGATCACGGAAAGGGAGCAGCGTCCTACACCGGAAAGGTCATGGACGGCGGCACAGCGGGCGGGTCGGTCAGTTCGGTTCATGGAGATCTCCTTTTGCAGTCTTATCCTATTCCTCCGCCGGTCAAAACGCAAAACGGCAGGGAGAATGGTGGCAGACGCACCATTTTAGCAAAATACAGTACGATAATAGCCTGCACTGCGCAAAAATGCAACACTTTTGCCATAAAAAATGTGGGTGGTTTTTGCTTCCTTGATCGAACGGTGTCAGTCATAACAAAAAAGAGATGAGCGAAAGCCGGCTCATTGTGCAAATCGTAGAACTCGTTTTTCCAAACATTACACCGGCTAATTGCCTGTGTGCGGAACATACTACCCTCGAACTACTCTTGAAAGATCAATAACCATCTGTTGGAAGGAGCTGTGAATGATGCATTCTGCAAACAAAGTACCCGCCGCCATGACCGGCATCGCCCTTGCTGCTGCGGCGGCAGGCACCGTTGCCTATGTGATGAACCACACTACACCGGCACAGCGCCGGCGTGCCGTGCGCCGCACCGCCGCTCGCATGGGGACGGCATTGGACCATGTGGCGGATAGCGTCTGCCGCACCATGCTGGGCTGAACACAGCCCGAAAAAGGAGCCGAACCCGCTCAATGGCAGGTCGGCTCCCTTGCTTACTTATCATCGGGGGCGGATACGAAGCGGTAAGGTTCTGCACCCCTTTTTCTTCTACGCCTGTTCCAGCCGCAGTGCCGCTGCGGTGATGTCATCGGGCTTTGCTTCCCGGCAGCGCAGCCGTGCTGCCTCTGCAATGCGCCGGCACAGCTCAGCAGGGTCATCGCCCTCCCACGCCGCCAGCTGCTCCTCCACCCACGGCTCCTCGGTGGGCACGCCATCGCTTACCATCAGGAGGAGATCACCCTCCCGCAGGTCAAAGCGGCGCTCTGCCGGCTCCACGCCGTCCAGAATACCGGCAGGCAGACTGACCGCCTCCAGCCGCATGGCACGCCCCTCCCGCCGCAGGAAGGTGGGCGCCGCCCCTGCCTTGTAGAAAACTGCCGTACCGGTGTAGCGATCCACCGCAGCCGCGTCCAGCGTCGCCAGAGATTCCCGCCCGCCCTTGACCATCAAGGCGCTGTTCACCAGACGCAAGGCGCTCCCGCAGGGGATCCCTGCCTCCAGCAGCCGCCCCACCAAATTGCACAGCATCGCACTATCCAGTGCAGCGGAAGCCCCCGTTCCCATGCCGTCGGAAAGCACCAGCGCCGCTGTGCCGTCCTCGCATTGTATCATGCGCAGAGTGTCACCGCAGGCGGCGTTTTCTTCGGCGGGGAGTTGGTACTGCCATGTTGCCAGCGTGTAGCGCGGCTTCTCCCGATAAGTGAGCAGCAGCGCACCGTGTTGCTGCTGACGGGACGGCTTATCCATTTCGGGTCCTGCCTCCGCCGTGATGATCTGCCGCAGCTTTTCGGTATCAATGCGGCGCAGCAGTGCCGCAGGGAAGGAAAGACGAACCATTAAATGACCGCCCTCCGTTGTCCAGCACAGCACCTCCCGCAGCTCCCGCTCCGCCGCCAGCAGTCCCTCGGTCAGGCGGCGTGTCAGCCCCTCGCCGCAGGGCGTTACCCCGCGGGAACGCTCTGACAGACCGGTAAGCGTCCCGGCCAACCCGTCAAACTGGTCGGTTACAATGCTGCGCACCCGTGTGGTCCGTGCCCGCTGTTCCTCGCGGGCAAGATAGCCGGCATATTCCTGCTCCAGCAGGGCGGCAATGCGCACACGGCTGGGGCATCGGTCAATAATGCCGGTCAGCGCCTCCGGAGGAATGTGCCCCGTTTGGCGGTAGCTGGTCAGCCCCCGTCCGAAGGACGCCACCGTGTCGCCGTATCGCTTTTGCCAGCAGGTCATCTGGTAAAGACAGCCCTTGCAGCACCGTCGTGCTACCGCATCAAAGAGGGTATCCGGGGTTTCTGCCGTGCTTTTCTGCAGACAGCTTGCCACCTCACGCGTGGTGGCGGCAACCTGATGCAGCGCCGCTGCCGCAGCCTCCAGCCGGTCGCTTAGGATCACCGGTGCAATCTTTTGCTCCCGTGCCGGCGCCAGCAGTGTTCCCAGCCGCCGGGGGATTGCCGCCGGCAGCAGCCAGAAGATGCCCGCTGCCAGCATGACCTCCAAAAAGCCCACTACACTGCGTGCGGCAAGCATGGCAAAAAAACCATAGCTGATGGTCAGCGCCAGCACGCTGCCCAGCCTCCCTAAAGGAGAGAACAGCCCGCACAACAGACCTCCGACCGAAAAGCAGGTAATAGAAAGGGTGAATTCTCCGGTAGAAAAGCCCACCACCAGTCCACAGGTCACCCCGATAAGCGCCCCTGCACGGCTGCCTGCGCCCGCCGCAGCGGCAAGCAACAGCACCGAGGCAGCAACGCGTCCCAACGAAACGCCGGAAAAGGTGATGCTGCAAAGCCCCATCAGGCACAGTGCCGCCGTTACCGTCAGCGAAGCGGTCAGCGTTCGCTCCCGCGGCGTTTTTCGGTCAGGCTCCAGCAGCGAGAGTCCCCGCTGCAGAAAAACCGCCGCAGCCCCTGCCATCAGCAGGGAGGTCAGCCACAGTAATACGTCATAGACCAACGGGTGCCGGTACATTCCCGGCAGAATGACCGCCGCCGTCAGCCCTGATAAAACGCCTGCAACCCGCTGCCACGGACTTTCCTTGTGTGTGACAGACGACAAAAGCCTCCGAAGCCCCACCGCCAGCAGCGCCGCCAACGGGTATTGCCACGCCTCCGGGGCGCCTGCCGTCAGCAGATAGCCCAATGCCGTCCCCAGCAGGGCGGGCGCAGCCATAATACCGGGCGCTGCCGCAGAAAACGCCACCCCAAAGGGCGCTGTCTCTCCGGCAATGCGTCCCATTGCCGTCAGCATGCTCCCTAAAAAAGCCGCACCGCCTGCGGCAAAGCGGTCGTCATTTTGCACAGCATTCCACAGTCTGCGGTGCCACGAAAGTCCGCTTACCTCTGTCATGTGATTCATTTTTTGCACTTCCTTTGGATAAGATGGTATTCCGCTATTATCTTACCCCCACTGCCTCGTCGCATCTTGCCGCTTGCCGCTGTCGTAAGGAAGCGGCTTTGCGGAGAAAACAGCGTTTTCCCGCTAAATCGTCCCGCAGGGCAGCACGCTGTGCAGCAAAAAATCAAGCGCCTCCGCCAAAAGGAAGAAGCGCTCAATTTTAAGCAGTTATATTCTGTTTTACCGATCCTTGCGGTCGCGCGCAAATTGCAGTACATTGGCTGCGATCATTAAAATAAGGATTGCAACCAACGGCAGATCGCTGTCCGGGTGATGGATCAGGCAACCTGCGGTAATGAGTGCGGCAACAATGCAGCAGATCATTTCCGCCCGTACGAGGGGCGGCTCTTTTTTGGGAACCATCACTCCATCGCCTCCTCCGCTGCGGGCTTATCCTCCGGCTCGGCGGGCAGCAGTCCCAGACGGCGCTGGGCATGGCGCAGCAGCCGCTTATCATTGGCAAAGGAGACCAAATCGGCGGCACGACAGAGCGGCACCCACATGATCTCGCTGATCTCCTCCTCCTGCCGGACCAGCTTTTCCTGCTCGGTGGTGCCCAGAAAATACACCACCTGCTTTTTCACGCCGGGCTTCGGGGAGTATTCTACACTCTCGCGAAAGCCGTCCATCAGCTTGATGCCGGTCAGCCCGGTTTCCTCGCGTACCTCGCGCAGAGCGGTCTGGCGTTCGCTTTCTCCTGCCTCCACATGCCCCTTGGGAAAGGACCAGTGCCCGCCGAAGCGGTGGCGCAGCAGCACAACATACAGTTCCTCCTCCTGCCGGCGCAGCACCAGTACGCCACAGGATTTTTCTCGTTTCATCATATTCGCTTTACTTCCTTACCACGCCCGCAGGGCGCTGAAATGGGACGGAGCAGCAGCGCAGCCCCGGTGCCTCTCGGCACAAATACTAAACAATTATAGCATGTTCTGCCCCCGGTGGGAAGTACCGGGCGTGAACTTTTTGGCGTTGACAAAGTCCACCGCAGCGGGTAGAATGAGAAAGCAAAGTATGTTTCCGTAGCTCAGCCGGATAGAGCGACCGCCTCCTAAGCGGTAGGTCGGGTGTTCGAAT
>OHBJ01001402.1_pt1 | contig 16507 bp, 18 predicted proteins | sample 1577241 | NCBI WGS metagenome assembly OHBJ01 (sample SAMEA3541594, study PRJEB24748) | human gut metagenome | biome: human gut; feature: human-associated habitat; material: faeces | place: China | collected 2012 | reverse complement strand
CCTGATTAAGAGTCAGGTGCTCTACCAACTGAGCTAAAGGTGCGATTTGAAGTTTTTTGTTTTAAGCACTCGCGCTCTCAACGAAAAAGATTATATCACGGCTCGGATGAAAATGCAACCCCTTTTTTACAAAAAAATGCATTTTTCTGCAAACTTTTTTAATTACTTTTCCTGTGCCTCCTTTAGCCTGTAAATATCCTTGAAAACGGACCATTTAAACAAAGGATGTTTTTCCCATTTCTGCATTTCCAAGTCCCTGCACAGGAGACAAAACACTTCGTCCCAGGTCATCTCCGGCCGCCAGGAATCTGCATACTGCCGGGTTATATTACAGATGCGCTCCATTTGGGATATTGCCAAATCAATGGTGTGCAGTCCTTGTTCCTTGTCATACACTTTATCCCAGGCAGGACAATACAGCCGCACCTCTCCTTGGCTTCCCAGACGTTTCAGTGTATGAATGCTGCTTTCAGAGTTCTCGTAAATCGGTACGTCATCTGCTGACGGGATTGCATCGCCTGTAAACAGCATCTGTTCCTGGCGGTAATAAAAAGAAAGTGATTCCCTGGAGTGTCCGGAAGAATTGATTATTTCCAAATCTATCCCAGGTTCCAGACAGATACTGTCCTTATCTTTTATTATCCGGTCCAACATGACCGGACCTTCAACCAGCTCATGGAAATTAGGTATCGGACGCTCCTTATACTGAAGCTCTGTATCTTCAATCCAGTCACGTTCCCCCTGACATCCATATACACAGCAGGCATACTCTTTTTTTATGGACTTTGCAGCGCCAATATGGTCGGGATGGGAATGTGTCAGGATGACTGCATTGATAGTTTGTCTTGGATTTCCAATTTTATGTATATATTCCCCAATTTTTTTCTGACACCCTTTGACGCCGGAGTCAATCAGGTAATACCCCTGTTTTCCTACAATGATATACACATAAACATACCGTTTAACCTGCGGTGTCACATCGAATTCAACTTTTAACTGATGTACTGTATCACATATTTTCATATCGTTCCTCCTCACCAAATGGATATAATCGGGCATAGCTGCCTCAAGTCATCAGATTCCTGGGACAATTACTGCCTGGCTGTTGACCGAAGAAGTACGCTTTCCCATAATCTGTTTATAGTCCTCTGAGTCAAAGCATGCATTCAGGCTGCTTCTATCAGGAAAACGTATGACAATCACGCGTTCCGGCCTCCACTGGCAGCCAATGGCCTCAACTGCTTCGCTCCGCACAATATATCTGCCCCCATATCCTTCTACAATCGGTTTGACCATCCTGATGTATTCATCATATTCCCCCCGCCCTTTTTCTTTATCCAGATAAGTGCTTACAATAAAATATATCCCCATATGTCCTCCTCCGATGCAAGTAAATGCTTGCATTCAAATCAAAAATATATGGCACGGCATGTGCCATATCCCCATACGTCCTCCAACCAGACATCCCCCTCCCATCATGGGAATCAGCCGTTAATCCCTTTTACAAATGCAGATACCATCCCGGTGATATATGCTTCTTCCGACATTGCCGTCAGCCTTTCCCCAAAGGAAGCTTTAAAAAAGACGAACCCGAAATTCAATGATAAAAACATCATGGCCAGGGTTTCTGCATGATCCTGCTTCAGGACTCCCTTTTTATGCATTTCCCCAAAGTAATTGACCAGACCGTTCTTAAATGTCTGCGGAACAGCCATGATCCCATCAGAAGCAGCATCTGCCAGTTCGGGTGTGCGAAGCCCAATGGACAGCTTCACAAAATGCTCCGTTACCTTTTTCATGTATATGCGTGAAAACCGGTTTAAATCTTCCTCTAAATCCCCTGTCCATGTATTAAAATCTTCCGGTCTAAGGTCCGGATGCCACCGGCTCTGCTTCATGGCCTGAAGCACGATTTCCTTTTTCTCCCCAAACTTGCGGAAAATAGTACATTCATTAACCCCTGCACGTCTGGCAATATCCTTTGTGGTGGCTGCCGTGTATCCGATTTCCATCATCAGCTCCATGGCTGCGTCAATTATCTTCTGACTGGTCTGATCCATTTTTAATGCCATCCTCATTTGCAAGTATTTACTTGCATTTTATTCCTCAATCATCTTTCTGTCAAGTATTTTCTATGATATACTTTCCATGAGGTGAATGTATATGAAAATGCGTGACGAGTATACCTGCCCTTTGGAACTGACCCACGATGCCATCAAAGGGAAATGGAAGCCCATTATCCTGTGGCAGCTGAGTAAGGCACCCCAATCCCTTTCAGGGCTCAGGCATTCAATTGCAGGTATATCACAGAAAATGCTGATCCAGCATCTGAATGAATTAATCTAATATGGATTTGTGGCCAAGACCACCTTTGAAGGTTATCCCCTGCAGGTGGAATATGACCTGACGGACAGAGGCAGGAAAATATTCGATGCCATCACAATCATGCAGACAGTCGGCATTGAGATGATGATAGAAGACCATAAGGAAGAACTGCTCAGGACCAAAGGACTTTTATGACCAGTCCGTATAGTTACTAAAAAGTGCCTACTTCCCTTATTTGCTGCAAACCCTTAAGATTGTAGTTAAAAGGAGGATGATACACATATGAGAGATGTCCAGAAAACCATTGGAAATTTAATCGACAGACAGAGTACTGCATTTATAGGTTCTGTTTCCCAGGACGGGTTCCCTAATGTAAAGGCGATGCTCGCCCCAAGGAAACGGATTGGACTGAAGACCATTTATTTCACCAGCAACACATCATCCATGCGGGCCGCACAATACAGGGAGAATCCCAAGGCCTGTGTATATTTCTGTGACCGGCGTTTTTTCCGCGGGGTAATGCTGACTGGTACCATGGAGGTTTTGGAGGACAGTGAAAGCAAGGAAATGATCTGGCAGGAAGGGGATACCATGTATTATCCCCTGGGGGTAACAGACCCTGACTACTGTGTCCTGCGGTTCACGGCTGAGTCCGGCAGATACTACAGTAATTTCAAATCAGAAAATTTTGAAATAGAACCATAGGAACAGACATACGGTACACAGGCCTTCTTACAGGAATCTGTGTACCGTATTATATTATAACAATATTACATCTACTGCCTCCCCGGCTTTCATTCCTCTGTTACCGGCAGGAATATCCACAAGGCAGTTACACTGGGACAGACTTACAAGCATGCCCGATGAATGACGTCCCTCAGGAAGCCAGACCTTTCCATTATCCATACGTCCCCTGATAAACCTTCTTGTGGATGATGGTTTTGGAAATGCAGTTTCAAGGATTCCCTGAATCCGGCCGGGCCTCCAACCGAGCCTTCCACGCATTACCTCCAGAACCGGCCTTACCAGAACCTCAAAGGTCGCTGCGGCTGCAAACGGATTGCCGGACAGACAGAATACAGGCTTATTACCAATCAGCATCACCATGATGGGGGAGCCTGGTTTTGCATCAATTCCATGAAACAGCACCTCAGCGCCTAGATGTTCAGCCACAAGGGGCATGCAATCCCTGACCCCCACTGATACACCTCCACTGGTAATCAGGGCATCACATTGGCCTATCCAGTCCGATAAGGTTCATCTCCGTATCGAACGCGATGCGGAACACCACGGACTTTTTGTCGTATTTCGCGCCGATGACGGCGATGGCATGCGGCTCGTCCGCGTCCGTCACGCCCGTCACCATCGAATCCTTGACCTTTTTGAAGCTGCCGCGCCCCTCAGTCGCGATATCCATCATCTCTTCAATGGCATCGGCGCTCGTCTGCTCGCGCACATCCTCGCGCAGCGCGTCGTAGACCTCTTCATATTCGCCCTTCGTCAGCTGCGACATGACGGCAAGTCCCGCGCTCGAGACCTTGTCCTCGTCCATGCCGTCGGGCAGCTCGTTTCCGCGGCAGCCGGCCAAAATCACCAGCAGCACCGCAGCCAATGCGAAAAGCCACACTTTTTTGCGCATATCTATCCCTTTCCAAAAAAATAAAGCCCCCGTCCCTACACATAGGGGCGAAGACTTGACACTTCACGGTACCACCCTAATTATCTTTCCGCTTGGGGGAAAGCATCTTAGCCGTCCGGTAACGGGGACGAGGCGTTCCGCTCCTCGCGGACGGCTCCAAAGCGGCTACTTCGCACCGGTGGCCGAGGGCTTGCACCATTCCCCTCTCGCTTCAGGCTCGTCTGCAAAGCTGACTTTTTCATCGCGTTTTACTTGCGTTATTATATCTCAAATTCAGCTTTTGTCAAGCATCCCTTGCCTTTGGGCAGAAAATGGCATATACTGCTTTCGTTTGAATGATGAAGGGAGAATCGCTATGAACCGTTCCCGCTCCGGCTATGTCTATATCGTCCTCTGTGCCGTCATTTTCAGCACGATGGAGGTCATGCTCAAAACCGTGCACGGCGTGTTTGCGCCCATGCAGATCACGTGTCTGCGCTTTCTCGTCGGCGGCATTCTGCTCATCCCGTTCGTCTCGCGCTCGATGAAGAAGAAAAACGCCTCGCTTTCGCGAAAGGACATCGGCTTTTTCGCGCTTTCGGGCTTTCTGTGCGTCGTCATCGCGATGTCGCTCTACCAGATGTCCGTGACCTATACGCGCGCGTCAATCGTGGCGGTCATCTTCTCCTGCAATCCGATCTTCGTCACGGTGTTCGCCCATCTCTTCCTGCATGAGGACATTCATCGCAACCACATTATCGCGCTCATTTTGGAGCTCACGGCGGCGCTCATCATCATTGACCCCATTCATGCGACGCTCGATCCCACAGGCTCGGTGCTCGCCATTCTCTCCGCCGTGATGTTCGCACTCTACAGTGTGTTCGGCAAAAAGCGTACACCGCGCTTCGGCGGCATCGCTGTTACGTGCCTGAGTTTTCTCTTCGGCGCGGGCGAGCTCGTGTTCATTCTGCTCTTCGGCCGCACGGCGGCGGGCGCGTCGCTCTATGGCGCGGTGGGGCTGAACCTCTTTATCGACGTGCCGCTCTTTGAAAATATCCCTGCCTCGGCCATTCCGGCACTGCTGTACATCTGCTGCATCAACTCCGCGGCGGGCTTCGTCTGCCACATGATGGCGATGGAGAAAACGTCTGCGCAGGAGGCGTCGCTCATTTTCTTCCTAAAGCCCATCTTGGCGCCGATCTTCGCGCTTCTTTTCCTCAAGGAGGAAATTCCGCTCAATATGATTGTCGGCATCGTCTGCTTCCTGATTGGATCGCTGTGCGCGATCCTGCCGGGGATCCTTGCTCAACGCAGGGCGTTGAAAGCGCAAAAATAAGTTTTTGCATTTTTTCCTGCGGCCGCGCAGGAGGAGCAGGAAATGTGGTGCAGCACCTTCGGCGCTGCCTATCCCCCCCGTGCCCGAAAAGGCGCGAAAAAGCGTTTTAATCCTTTGCGCTCAAAGAAACCGCATGGCGCACAAAGCTCATCGGCGGCACATAGCGCGGCAGCTTCATCTTAAACACCGTCTGCGGTGTGCGCGGCTCGTAGAGCTCGAAGCCCTCGAGGTCGTGCATCACGGGCGCGGTCATCGTGAACGGGCGGCTGTCGGGGCCGACGAGCTCGATCTCGTCGCCCGCGGCAAACTTGTTGCGAAGCGACAGCGTCGCGTTGCCGTCCGCATCGCAGTCCGTCACGACGGCGCAGACCTGCCAGTCGCGGATGTAGCGCGAATTGTCGTAATACTGCCCGGGCTGGCCGTAGTAGAAGCCCGTCGAATAATGGCGGTGGCTCACATGCTCTACCTCATCGCGCCATACGGGATCGACTTCCCTGCCCGCGGCGACGTCGTCGAGCACATGGCGGTACGCACCTGTGACGATGGCGGCGTAGTAGGCCGACTTCGCGCGCCCCTCGATCTTGATGCAGTCGATGCCCGCGTCCATGATATCGTCTAAATGGTCGATCATGCACATATCGCGCGAGTTCATGATGTAGGTCCCCTTCTCATCCTCAAAGACGGGGAAATATTCGCCCGGACGTTTCTCCTCCATCAGCGCATACTGGTAGCGGCAGGGCTGGGCGCACTGGCCGCGGTTCGAGTCGCGGCCGGTCATATAGTTTGAGAGAAGGCAGCGGCCCGAATAGCTCACGCACATCGCGCCATGACAGAAGGTCTCGACCTCCAGCTCCTCTGGAATTTTCGCGCGCATTTCGCGAATCTCCTGTAAAGACACTTCCCTTGCCAGCACCACTCGTTTCGCGCCCAAATCGTACCACGCGCGGGCGCACTCGTAGTTTGCGATCGACTGCTGGGTCGAGATATGGCGCTCGCACTTGGTCGCATACTTCCCCGCGAGCGTAAACGCGCCGAGGTCGGCCAAAATAAGCGCGTCGACACCTGCGTCGTTCAAACGCTCCAAGTGCTCGGGCAGGCGCGCGACCTCGTCGTTGCGCGGCATCGTATTCACCGTCACGTGGACGCGCACACCGTGGTCGTGCGCGAACTTCACCGCTTTGGGAAGCTCCTCCGGCGTGAAGTTGCCCGCGAACGAGCGCATGCCGAAGCTCGTACCGGCTAAGTACACTGCGTCCGCGCCGTAGAGCACGGCCATCTGCAATTTTTCCATATCGCCCGCCGGGGCGAGGATCTCGGGTTTTCTTCTCATCGTTGTCCTCTTTCAAAGCGGCAGCGTGGCATAAGCCACGCTGCCGCGTCATTTTATGTTAGCCTGCGTACTGGCTGGAGCTGACGAAGCTCGAGTGCTCCGCGTAGGTCTTGAAGAAGTGGTGCACGCCGTCCTTGCCGAGCGCGTAGAAGTAGTAGTTCGTCTGCGCCGGTTCGAGCGCCGCCTGGATGGAGGCGAGACCGGGGTTCGCGATGGGCGTGGGCGGTAAGCCCTCGTACATCGAGAGGTTGTAGGGCGTGTTGTAATTGAGGTCGCTGCTCGTGAGCGTGCCGGTGTAGTTGTCACCAAGGCCGTAAATGAGCGAAGCATCGATCTGGAGCTTGTGGTACGTCTCGCCCACGTTGTTGAGACGGTTATAGATGACCGACGCGATGTTCTCGCGATCCGTGCCGTCCGTCTCCTTTTCGATGAGCGAGGCGATGGTCAAGATCTGGTTGAGCGAATAGCCGGAGGCCTCGACCTTCTGCATGAGCTCATCGCTCATCTTTGTATTAAAGTTGTCAAGCAGTCTCGACAGCGCGTGCGTCGGGTCCTCGTCCACGAAGAATTCGTAGGTATCGGGGAAGAGATAGCCCTCAAGGCGCGTCAGGTCACCCTTTTTATTGTTGTCGATGAACGAATAGTTGAAGTCCGAGTTCATCGCCGCGTCGGTGAGCTTTTCCGCCGTGTTGACACCATACTTGTCCATCAGCGCGATGATCTGGCGGACATTATAGCCCTCTGGGATCGAAATTTTAACGGTATTCGCCGTGAGCGACGCGTTCTTGTTGCTCATGCGGTTGATGAGCGCGTCGTAGTCCATGTCGCTGTCGACGGCGTAGGTGCCGATGCCGATGCGGCTTTCCGCGTGGCGGAGCCTGCCGAACGCCTTGAAGAACCACTTGTACTTAATGAGCCCCTCGTCGTGGAGCTTCGCGGCGATGGTGTTCAGGTTGTCGTCGCGCGTGATCTCGATGGTCGTCTCGACCGGTGCCTTGTTGAAAGAGCACATGTCGTTCGCCAGCAGCCAGCCCACACCGGCGAGGATCGCCGACGTGATGAGCACGAACGCGAGCCACAGCGTAAAGCGGCGGCGCTGCCCTTTCTTCTTCAGTTTTTGCCGCTCGGCGCTGCTGCGCGTGGAGCGGTGCTGCGTGCGCTGCTCCGCTTCGCGGACGCTCTCGGCGTCCCAGCGGGCGGTTTGATCGTAATTGTCCTCGTAGCTCATAGCTCCTCCTTGCTGATTTGAAATTCCCTCACCTTTTTCTATCGGTCAGGCTCACCTTTGCGCGCTCGCGCATAGGATAGGGCATGACAAGTGAGGTGAAACGAAAATGTGCAATAACAACAATAGCTGCGTGTGGCTGATCCTCATCATCATTCTGGTGCTGTTCGGCTGCGGCGGGTGCGGCAATGGCTGCGGGTGCGGCTGTGGCTGCAGCAACAACTGCGGCTGCGGCAACAGCAACGATTGCTGCTGCTAAGGCACTCTCCTCCTGTGAAGATGGGGCGCGTGAGCGTCCCCTTTTCACTTGTTTTTGATGTGGTCAAGCCTTCAAAAGTTCCGTCACGCGGCGGTAAATTTCCTCGTGTATGTCTTCGACCGTGCGCATCGCGCCGTCTTTCGAGCAGCCAATGCGCTGCCAGGAGCAGCGCTCGGCGACCTTTTTCGCATTCTCGCGGCACGCGCGCAGGTAAGCTTCGTCCTGCTCGTGGATGTCGGCCTTCGTGTTTGTCGCCTGTTCGCGCTCGCGCATCATCTTTTCGGTCAGCTCGGTCGGCACATCGAGATAAAAGACGAGCGACGGCTCGGGCAGGCCCAGAAGGCCGTATTCAAAGCCGAAAAGCCAGTCGAGATATTTCTCCCGTTCGCCGTCCGGCAGCTTGCCGGCCTGATGCACGGCGTTCGAGGTCGTGTAGCGGTCAGCGATCAGAAGTCCACCCGCCTCGTAATATTTGCCCCAGTCCTGCTTGTAGGACGCGTAGCGGTCGACGGAGTAAAACGTCGACGCCGCGTAGGCGTTCACATCGCTCGGGTGCGTACCGAACGCGCCGCCGAGGTACAGCTCGACGAGCGCGGCGGACTTTTCCCCATAGCGGGGAAAGTTGAGCTTGCGGCAGTCGACACCCTCGCGCTGCAGCCTCTCGAAGAGCAGCTTGCTCTGCGTCGCCTTGCCGGAGCCGTCCGTGCCTTCAAATACGATCAGCTTGCCGCTCATTTGCGCTTCTCCCCCGAAACGTGGACAAGGAAGAGCGGCAGCTTCATCATACGGCCGATACGGGACGGATTTTTGATAAGGCGGTAGAACCACTCCAAATTATGCTTGCAGTAGAACTCCGGCGCGCGCTGCGCGACGCCCGCAAAAATATCCATCGAGCCGCCAAGGCCCATCAGCAGATGACAACCCGTCGCCTCGCCGTATTTCGCCATGAAGAGCTCCTGCTTCGGCGCGCCGAGGCACACGAGCGCCATGTCCGCGCCGCTCGCCTTGATCTCCGCGGCGATGGGGGCATCCTCCTTAAAATAGCCGTCGTGCGTGCCGGCGATGACAAGGCCGGGAAAGCGGTTTTTGAGATTTTCCGCCGCCTGCTCGGCGACGCCCGGCTTTGCGCCGAGCAGGTAAACGCTCTTGCCGAGCTTGGCGCAGCGCTCGATCATGCCCGTGCCGAACTCGATGCCGGGCACGCGGCCTCTGAGCGGCTGGTGCAGAATTTTTGCGCCGTACACGATGCCGATGCCGTCCGGCAGCACGAGGTCCGCACCGTTGACGGCGGCGTTCGCCGCGGCATCCGCGCGGCAGGTCTCCACAATCTCGGGATTGGGCGTCACAACATAGTGCGCACCCTCGGAGCACAGAAGCTCTTCCCCGCGCGCAAGCGCCTCGTCCATCGTCACATTATCAAAGCCAACGCCTAAAATATTGATCCGCATGATAGTCTGTCCGTTTCTTTCACATTTTTATTAAAGCAGTTTATTATATCACTCTTTTTTGCCGCTTTCAACCGCTTTGGCGCTTTTCTCCGGCAGCTGCGAGAGGATGACCGCCGCAAGCATCAGCGCGCAGCCGAAATACTCGCGCAGGCTCATGCGCTCGTGCAGGACGATCGCGCCGCAGACAACGGCAAAAAACGACTCGAGGCTCAGCAGCAGCGACACGACCGTCGGGTCGCCGTCCTTCTGCGCGATGATCTGCAGCGTGTAGCCCACGCCGCTCGACACCACGCCGACATAGAGCAGATAGGGGATGCAGGTCTTCACCGCCTCGAGCGTGGTGTGCTCGCCGAATGCAAGTGCGCCGATGGCTGAGAGCATGATGACCACCACGAACTGCGCGCAGGAAAGCGCAATGCCGTCCACCCGCTGCACATAATAATCCACCGCGAGGATCTGCGCGGTAAAGGCAAAGGCGCAGAGGAAAATATAGAAATCGCCGCTGCTGAACGAGACGGAGCCGCCGTCAAAGCAGAGGAAATAAAGCCCCGCCACAGCAAAGAGCACATAGATCCAGGTGCTCTTCTTCGCCTTTTTGCCCAGCATGATGCTGAACACCGGCACGAGTATGATATAGAGCGTCGTGATAAAGCCCGCCTTGCCCGCGGTCGTCGTTTCAATGCCGAACTGCTGCAAATTGACGCCGAGTGTAAGGAAGAACCCGCAGATCAGGCCGCCGCGCAGCAGCGCGCGCTTTTCCTCCGCGGTATACTTCTCGCGCGGGCGAATGCGCCGCACAACAAACAGCAGCAACAGCAGCGCCAATGCCGCAGGAATGGAACGCAGCGCGTTGAAGCTGAAGCATCCGAGATGCCCCGCGCTGAGACTCTGGGTCACAAAGGAGCTGCCCCAGATCATCGCTGTGATCAGCGGCAGCACCACCTGCCGGACTTTCGGATTTTTCATAGTTGCCTCCCGGATATCACACATGTTACAATGTGACATAGCATATCAAAATGCTGCATTTTTCGCAAGTATTCCGGCGGAAAAATTTGCACCGAACGGAGGCGCCCCATGCAAATCGACGACATTCTTCTGCTCCGCATGAACCGTCAGTATCTTTTTGTCCCCGCAGAGGACGAGCTCACAGTGCTGCGCAGTCTCTGCGGCTTGCAGGCGCAGTTTTACGGCAACTGCCTGCACGCGCTGCGTCTCCGCTGCGGGAAAGCGCCGGATGAGGATATCCTGCGCACCTCCGCCGTCAAAATGTGGACGCTGCGCGGCACACTGCATCTGATCGCACTCGATGACCTGCCGCTCTTCCTCTATGACGGGCGCAGTCATTTTCTGCGTCCGTGCGACACGATGTCGGACGACGACCGTCTCTCCGCCGCGCGCAAGCGTGAGCTGGCCGCGATCATTTTAGACGCCGCCAAAAAAGGCTGCGGCGGCCGCAAGGAGCTGCGCCTTCTCTGCCGCGGGCATGGCATGACCGACGATGAAGAGCAAAGCGCGTTTGATCCCTGGGGCGGGCTGCTCCGCGCGCTGTGTGAAAGCGGCACGCTCGGCCACACCGCGCAGCAGAAAAAGGCCTTTCGCCCCTGCCCGCCGTTTGCGCCGATGGCAAAAGCCGACGCCCTGCGCGCTCTCATGCGGCGCTATCTGACACACTACGGCCCCGTAACAGTACAGGACGCCGCATACTTCTTCGGACTGCCCCAGCGAGAGCTGCTGCCGGTCATCGAATCGCTCTCCCCGCAAGAGTTTATCTGTGAAGGTAAAATATTTTACAGCTTATGCGATATCAATATTATCGGCGACCTGTCACGCTGCCGATTCCTCGCTGGCTTTGACCCGCTGATGCTCGGATATGAGAAGCGGTCAAACCCGTTCCTGCCCGAAGAGGCTCTGCGCGGCGTGTTCACGCTCGCCGGTATCGTTCGGCCCAGTATTCTTCTTGACGGGAAGATCGTCGGCGTTTGGAAACGCCGCGGGAAAGCTGTCGAATTGACATGGTTAATACCTTTACAATCCTTGCAGCGCAAAAGAATCGAAGAGGAAGCTCTTCGGATTTTTGGAGATTCGGTCTCCAAACTGGTTTGGAGGGATTGAGTCGCGCCCGTTGGGCGCGAGGGGGATAGCAGCGCGTGCAGCGCTGCACGGATCAAAGGGGGGATTCTCTTTCGCAAAAGAGAATCCCCCCTTTGAAACCCCAAGAGAAAGGCTTGACATTGCAGGCGAGCAGCTCGAAGAGCTGCAATGCTTGCCGATTGCACTTCCCTGCGCGCGGCATTGCCGCGTTTAGTGTTGCTATACGATTTGCCTCTGCTCCTATCATCCGCTGCCGCTCTGCCCATCTTGTAGAAGTGCGCAGTAATTCCCGTCTACCGCCAGTCTCCACAATGCGGCGAGCGCAGCAATGCCGCATTCCGCAGGCACTCTGCCGCCAAACTACCGTCACTCGCGCCTCACGATAGTAAGGCGCGGTTGCAAGCGGTAACGACTCGCAGGGATTCATGGCGAAGCCATGTACACCGCACCTACACTGCGCAGCGCGTGCAGCTCTTCGAGCCACAAACTGCCAATGTGCGGGGCCGAGGGGGAAGGCCCCTCGTCCCTTTCTCTTGGGGGGTGTAAGGGGGGATGTTCTCTTTCCGAGGAAAGAGAACATCCCCCTTGTCGCATCCCCACACGGTGTGGGGCAATCACAACTTAGTAATATGTACCCCCGCCGTTTTCAGCATCAACTTTTTGGTGCCAACGGTATCAAACGCCACCTCAAGCAGCGCATCGCCGCCCATAGGGGTGACGGAGATGACCAGTCCGTCACCGAACGTCTTGTGGTGGATCTGGTCGCCGGAGGAAAGCTGAAGCAGCGGCGCAGAGGCGGCGGGCTTCTGCGCCGCGAGTTTTTGCGACGCCTGCGATTTTGGTCTGCGCTGCATGACGCTGTCGTAGCGCGCCGCGCCCTGACCGTAGCTACCGTAGCCGCGCGTAGAATACGAGCTTCCCTCGTCAAAGCTCGTGTCGCCAAAGCCGGACGCGCCCTGCGCCTGACGGCCGACCCAGTCGGCATTCTCCGACGGGACCTCCTCCAAAAAACGCGAGGGTTCACTGACGCTCGTGCGGCCAAACAGCATGCGCTGGCGCGTGCAGGTCATCGTCAGGCGCTCCTTTGCACGCGTCATCGCGACATAGCACAGTCTGCGCTCCTCTTCGACCTCTTCATCGTTGTAGCGCACGCGCTCGCCGGGGAAGATGCCCTCCTCCACGCCGACGACATACACACACGGGAACTCAAGACCCTTTGCGCTGTGCATCGTCATCATCGTCACGCAGTTGTCGCTCGTCGCGCTGTCGAGGTCGGTGTAGAGTGCGATCTCGTTCAAAAAGCCCGAGAGCGTCGCATCCTCCGGATCGTTTTCGAGGAACGAAACGATGTTCGACTTGAGCTCCTGCACGTTTTCAAGCCGCCCACGGCTCTCCACGTCGCCCTTTTCCTGCAGCGTGCGTACATAGCTCGTTTGCTCGCAGACCGCGTCATAGAACTCCGCGAGCTCCATCGTGTCCGCCATCTCGCGCAGCGCGGCGATGAGCTGGGCGAAGCGCTCGAGCTTGCCCGCCGCGCTCTTGAGCACGGCGTACTCCCCTGCGTACTGCAAAACGGCCATCATCGGCACGCCCTGCTCGCTCGCGAGATCCTGCACGCGCTCGATCGTCGTATTGCCGATACCGCGCGGCGGATTGTTGATAATGCGGCGAAGCCTCAAGTCATCGCTCGGGTTGTTGATGACCGCGAGGTACGCGAGCATGTCCTTGACCTCCGCGCGTTCGAAGAACTTTGTCCCGCCGACGACCTGATACGGCACGCCGTTGCGCTTGAACGCGTATTCGAGCGCGTTCGACTGTGCGTTCATGCGGTACAAAATGGCATTTTCCTTCCAGTTCCGCCCGCGGTTGTAGTCCATCATAATGCTGCTGACGACAAAGTTCGCCTCGTCCTGCTCGTTGAAGACGGTCTTGATGAGCACCCTATCGCCCGCACCCGCATCGGTCCAGAGGGTCTTGCCCTTGCGGCCCGTGTTATTCTTAATGACCGCATTCGCCGCGTCGAGGATGTTCTGCGTCGAGCGGTAGTTCTGCTCCAAGCGGATCGTGCGGCAGCCCTTGTACTCCTTTTCAAAATTCAGGATGTTTGTGATATCCGCACCGCGGAACTTGTAGATGCTCTGGTCATCGTCGCCGACGACGCAGATGTTTCCCTTCTCCCCCACGAGCTGCTTCATCAAAAGGTATTGCAGCCGGTTCGTGTCCTGATACTCGTCGATGAGCACATAGCGGAACTTGCGGCGGTAGTAGTCGCGCACCTCGCCCTCCTGCTGCAGCAGCGTGACCGCGTGGAGGATGATGTCGTCAAAGTCGAGCGCGTTCGCCTCGGCCAGGCGGTGCACGTAGCGCGTATAGATCTTGGCGATTGCCTCTTTGCGCCAGTCGCCGCTGTCCTTCCAGCGGCGGGAGTAGTCCTGATGCGACTCCATCGCGTCCTTTGCGTTCGAGATGGCCGAAAGCACCTCGCGCGGCGTGAGCTTCTTCTCGTCGATGTTCAGCTCTTTCAAAATGTCCTTGATGACGCGCTTGGAGTCATCCGTGTCGTAGATCGTAAAGTCGCGCGAAAAGCCGAGGCGGTCGATATCGCGGCGCAGGATGCGCACGCAGGCGGAGTGGAACGTCATCGCCCAAACACTCTCCGCGCCCTGGATACCGAAGGCGGAGAGTCTCTCTCTCAGCTCGTTTGCCGCCTTGTTCGTGAATGTCACCGCCAGCACCGACCACGGCGCGGCGGGTTCAAGCGTGCAGAGGTGCACCATGCGGCTGCGCTCGTCGCTCGTCGGATGCTCGGGATAGCTCTCCAAAAATGCAAGGTCGTCCTCCGTCGCCCACGCCGGCACATCCGCGCTGTCGCTCCCCCGCCCGTAGGTCAAAAGATTTGCGACGCGGTTGATGAGAACCGTCGTCTTGCCGCTGCCCGCGCCCGCGAGCAGCAGCAGCGCGCCCTCGGTCGTCAGCACGCCGCGGCGCTGTTCAGGGTTGAGTTTTGCAAAATCCCGCGCAATGGCCGCTTTTCTCGCAGCGGCATAGCGGGCGATAAAATCGCTCATATTGTTTTCACCTTTCCTGATCTTTCCACATCTTACCCTTTTTTCGTGCTCCGGTCAACTCCGTTCGACAAAAATCGACTTTTTGTTCGATTTTTTGTTGACAAGAACGTTTGTTCGATTTATAATCATACTCGAACAAAGATTCTATTTGTCAGGAGGAATTTTCCATGGCTGCTTCCACATTTATTTTCGTTTTCATCGGCGTCAGCGTCGTCACCACCAAGGTGATGAACACGCTGCTCCTGCTCGACCAGCCCAAGCGCCGCAGAGCGAGATCCGCCCGCTGAGAACATGAACCTTCTCGACAAGCTCACGATCCTTTCCGACGCGGCAAAGTACGACGCCGCCTGCACCTCAAGCGGGGCCAAGCGCGGCTATCAGGAAGGCAAGATCGGCTGCACGTCCACGTCCGTCGCGGGCTGCTGCCACACGTTTTCGTCCGACGGCCGCTGCGTGACGCTCTTGAAGGTGCTGCTCTCGAACGACTGCTGCTACAACTGCAAATACTGCGTCAACCGCTGCACGAACGACACACCGCGCGCGACCTTTACGCCCGAAGAACTTGCCGAGCTGACGATCGAATTCTACCGCCGCAATTATATCGAAGGGCTGTTCCTCTCCTCCGGCGTGCTGCGCTCGCCGGACTATACGACGGAGTTGATGATCCGCGCGCTGTCGATTTTGCGCAGCGAGTACCGCTTCAACGGCTACATCCACGCCAAGGCTATCCCCGGCACGTCACCGGAGCTTGTCGAACAGCTCGGCTTTCTTTCAGACCGCCTGAGCGTGAACATCGAGCTGCCGAGCGAAGCAGGACTCAAGCTGCTCGCCCCCAATAAAACAAAGCAGGCCATCCTGCGCCCGATGACGCAGATCCGCGACCGCGCAAAGCAGAGCAAGCAGGAGCTTGTCAAATACAAGCACGCACCGCGTTTCGCCCCCGCGGGGCAGAGCACACAGCTCATCGTCGGCGCGACAAAGGAAAGCGACCTGCACATTCTGAATCTCACGCAGGCGCTTTACGATTCCTATCGGTTAAAGCGCGTGTTCTACTCAGCCTATGTGCCGGTAGTCGAGAACACGCTTTTGCCCGCGCTCGACACCAAGCCGCCGCTGCTGCGCGAGCACCGGCTCTATCAGGCCGACTGGCTGCTGCGGTTTTACGGCTTTCGCGCAAACGAGCTGCTCGACGACAACGCGCCGGACTTTGATCCTGCCCTTGACCCCAAGTGCTGCTGGGCGCTGCGCCATCCCGAGTTCTTCCCCGTCGAGGTGAACCGCGCGGACTATGAAGCGCTGCTGCGCGTGCCGGGCATCGGCGTTGTGAGCGCCAAGCGCATTTTGGTCGCGCGCCGCTCGGGCGCGCTGCGCGCGGAGGACCTCAAAAAGCTCGGCGTCGTGATGAAGCGTGCGCAATACTTTCTCACCTGCGGCGGGCGTTATGCCTCGCCGCTCAAGCTGTCGCAGGAGGGCATTTTGCAAAACCTGATGGCCGTGGAGCGCCGCGCGCTCCCACAGGCCGAGGCACAGCAGCTATCCCTTTTCGATCAGGTCGGCTAAGGAGGCCGCTATGGCATGGCGCGAGATCATCTATCAATACGACGGCAGCTTTGAAGGGCTCCTCTGCTGCGTGTTTGAAAGCTACACAAAAAAAGAACGCCCCACCGCGATTTTGCGCGATGGGGACGACGAGCCCTCCCTTTTTGAAATTCGCGCGGTCACGACGGACCGCGCCCACGCGCAGCGCATCTACCGCAGCCTCTACAAGCGAAGTCCGGAAGTCGGCCCCTTCCTGCGCCGCGCGTTT
>OHBJ01001400.1_pt1 | contig 16513 bp, 15 predicted proteins | sample 1577241 | NCBI WGS metagenome assembly OHBJ01 (sample SAMEA3541594, study PRJEB24748) | human gut metagenome | biome: human gut; feature: human-associated habitat; material: faeces | place: China | collected 2012 | reverse complement strand
AGCGCTTCGTAGTACTGCTGTACCGCGATTGCTTTTCGCAGTTCGTTAATGGTGGCCGCAATATGCCCGCCTCCTGGCCCTCAACAGCCGCGGTGCAGCTTTCCTGAAAGGGGCCAAGGGCCAGCTCCCGGTGGTCACCAAAGTGCGTTCCGACGCTCCCGGCCTCTCTCCCCTGGGACAGGAACAGCTGAAGCTGGACCTCAAGGCCAGCGACATCCAGTTCTTTTGTTTTTCTAAAGAGAGCCAGCGAAAAGGCCGTCAAGATTATTATCATTCACCATTTTTTCTGTCTATTAAAAAATAATATCCCATATATGCTTAAAAAATCAAAACATTTTCTCATGTTTACAATTGTTTTACAGCCTAAAATCTGTTATGATATGTATTGTATTTTTAAAATTATAAGGAGGTTTTCCGTGTGTCTTTAAATCTTAATATTTATCAGACCCTGGCTGCGGCCATCGTCGTCTACTACGTTGGCGTCTTCCTGCGCGTCAAGATCAGCGTCCTTCGTAAGTACTGTATCCCGGCGCCCGTCGTCGGCGGTATCTTATTTGCTATCATCAATTGCATCTTATATACGCAGGGCATCTGGAAATACGAACAGGATACGATCATGCAGAACATCTGCATGATGCTCTTCTTCACCAGCGTCGGCTATACGGCCAGCATCAGCCTCATCAAGCGCGGCGGCGTCATGGTCCTGAAAATGGCCATTGTCACGACGGTCCTGATCATCTGCCAGAACATCATCGGCTCCGGCCTGGCTATGGCCTTTAACCTGAGCCCGCTCCTGGGCCTGGCAACGGGTTCCATCCCCATGGTCGGCGGCCACGGTACGGCAGCGGCTTTCGGCCCGCTCCTGGAAAGCATCGGCCTCGACGGCGGCGTGACCATTGCCGTCGCAGCAGCTACGTTCGGCCTCGTCGCCGGCGGCGTCATCGGCGGCCCGATTGGCGAAGAACTGGTCCACAAATTCCACCTCGTCAGCTCGGCCGAATCGGAACGCTTCGACCCGTCCTTCAATGCCGGCACCGTTTCGACGCTCAAAGCCGTCGCCGGCAATAAAGAACGCGCCGAAAACGCCATTAAGATTGAAAATAAAATCGGCCAGACCATCGACAACTACCGTTTCATGAACGCCATGGCCCACCTCTTCCTGGCCATGGGCCTGGGCACTCTGGTCAGCGGCTTCTTCAGCAGCATCGGCCTGGTCTTCCCGGGCTATATCGGCTCCATGATCGTCGCCGCCATCATCCGCAACATCGCCGACTTCACGCACGCCTATAAAATCTATCAGCGCGAAAGCGAAGTCCTGGGCAACCTGAGCCTGACCGTCTTTTTGACCTGCGTCCTCATGAGCCTCAAGCTCTGGCAGCTCGCCGACCTGGCCATCCCCCTGGTCGTCATGCTCCTCAGCCAGGCCCTGTTCATGGCCATCTTCGCTTACTTCATCGTCTTCCGCGCCATGGGCAAGGACTACGAAGCAGCCGTCATGACCAGCGGCGTCTGCGGCTTCGGCCTCGGCGCTACGCCGAACGCCATCGCCAACATGACAGCCATGACCGAACTCTTCGGCCCGGCACCGACGGCCTTCTTCGTCATCCCCCTCATCGGCTCGCTCATCATCGACCCAGTCAACGCATCGATCATCACCGTGTTCATCAACATATTCCACTAGGGGTTAGGGGTTAGCGGTTAGCAGTTTGTGGCTCGTGGCTCGCGGCCCCTATGGCAGCCCGGCTCTCCTGCTAGGAGAGCTGTCAGCGCAGCTGACTGAGAGGTTAATCGATGATCTGCCGCCTACGAACTGCGGCACTATCTTTCGGAATTCCCACAAGCGGGCCGCCCAGCTACAGCTGTCCGTTCCAGCAACCGTCCTGCGCCTCCCGTTGGTTGGCACCTGACGGGCTGGAAAGGCTTGGGACGGCCCCTACGGCAAAAGGTCCTGTCGTCTAACGACAGGACCTTTTGCTGGAGGAACGTCCCTTCCGGTCACACACCGGGAGGGGCTTTTCTGTATGGAATTTTATTTTGCCATCAGGCTGGCTACTTTATTGGCAAAGGCGACGGGGTCGTCGGGCATGATGCCTTCCAGGAGCAGAGCCTGATCGTAGAGCAGATTGCAGTAGTCCTTGAAGGATTGGCTGTCTTTGCCCTGGTCGTGGACGGCCGTCAGTTTGCTGAACAGTTCATGCTGCGGGTTGATTTCCAGGATGCGGCGGGCCTTGAGCATGGGGTTGTTGGCAGCGGCAAAGGCCTGTTCCATGGCCAGCGACGGGCCGGCAGCGTCGGCGACGAGGCAGACGGCACCGCTCTTCAAGCGGTTGGACAAGCGGACATCGGCGACTTTATCGCCCAGGAATTCTTTCATGTCCTTCAAGAGGCCTTCATTATCCTTGGCCAGTTCTTCGTTCTTCTTCTTTTCTTCCTTGAAGGCGTCGTCTTCCAGGTCCAGGTCGCCGCGGCTGATGGAGTGGAAGCGGTGGCCTTCGTATTCGCCGATGGCTTCGACGGCGAATTCATCGACCGGGTCGGTCATGTAGAGGACTTCGATGCCGCGGTCGCGGAGCATTTCCATCTGCGGCAGGCCTTCGATGGCTTCTTTATCCTTGCCCGTTGCGTAGTAGATCTTCTGCTGGCCGTCTTTCATGCGGTCGACGTATTCTTTGATGGTGCACAGTTTGCCATCTTTCGACGACATGAAGAGCAGCAGGTCCTTCAATTTTTCGACGTTGTTTTCACCGGTCATCATACCGCTGTAAACGCCGATTTTCAGGGATTTGCCGTATTCAGCCCAGAATTTTTCGTATTTTTCACGGTCCTTTTCCAGGTTGCGCTTCAACGTCTTGAGGATGGTCTTTTCCAGGTTACGGCCGATGAGGCTCAATTCGCGGCTCTTCTGCAACAGTTCACGGGAAATGTTCAACGACAGGTCCGGCGAATCGACGAGGCCTTTGACGAAGCGCAGGTAATCCGGCAGGAGGTCCTTGCATTTATCCATGATGAAGACGTGGCGCGAATAAAGCTGGATGCCCGGTTCATAATCGGCATAGTAGAGGTTGAACGGAGCCTTGCCTGGGATGAAGAGCAGTGCCGTGTAATCGACGGCCCCTTCGACGCGGTTGTGGAAGATTTCCATCGGTTCTTCCCATTCGTAGAACTGATGCTGGAAGAATTCCTTATATTCTTCCGGTTTGATGTCCGATTTATTGCGCGTCCACAAAGGCTGCATGGAGTTCAGCGTCCGCGTTTCCGTATGTTCTTCTTCCGGTGCGTCTTCGATGACCTTGCCGTCGGCGTCCTTCGGTTTTTCCTTGGTCGTGAAGTCCATGGTGATCGGGTAGCGGATATAGTCGGAATACTTCTTGACCAGGCTCTGGAGGGTCATCTTGTCGGTATAGTTTTCTTCACTGTCGTCGCCGTAGAAGTCCTTGCCCAGGCTGAGGATGATTGTCGTGCCGTGTTTCGGTTTCTGACATTCTTCCAGGCTGTATTCGCCGTCGCCAGTGGATTCCCATTTATAAGCCTGTTCTTCGCCGGCCTTGCGGGTGACGACCGTGACTTTATCAGCGACCATGAAGGCCGAATAGAAACCGACACCGAACTGACCGATGAGATCCTTATCCGTGCTGTCGGCATCCTGGGATTCTTTCAATTTTTCCAGGAATGCCTTGGTGCCGGACTGGGCGATAGTACCGAGGTTTTCCATCAAATCCTGTTTATTCATGCCCAGGCCGTTATCGGAGATGGTCAACGTGTGGGCATCGGCATCAGGCGTCAAATGGATTTCAAAGGCCGTATCGCCTTCGAGGAGATCGCCATTGGTCAGGGACTGGTAATGCAGCTTGTCGATGGCATCGGATGCATTGGAAATCAGTTCGCGAAGGAAGATTTCGTGGTTCGTATAAATAGAATGGACCATCAAGTCCAGTAATTGTTTCGTTTCAGCTTGAAATTCATGGGTTTCTTTTGCCATATTCAAACACTCCTTTGTACGATTCTGCCGTAGTGGCGGATACCTTCAGGTACCCTTACACCAATATCATACAGCAAAAAGTCAAATAGTCAAGTATTTTTTAAGAATTTGACCTTTATCGTGTATCCAGTATGCAATTTGAAATAGTGTACCAGATTGTATTATGCTATATTTAGTACGTTAGTATGATTAAAAGAGATAGGTGTTCGCAGGCCGCAGAGGCTGTCCTGCCAAGGCGGCCCGGCTCTCCTGCTAGGAGAGCTGTCAGCACAGCTGACTGAGAGGTTATTTCGCAGTCTGCGGTGCCAGATTATGGGGTTTCCACAAACGGGCCGCCCAGCGGGCGGCCCCTACGAGCCACAAATCTCAAAGGAGTGATAGATATGCAACAGACATATGGTTTAGAACGCATAGGACTCATGAATCCCAAAGTAGTATACCGCAATATGTCGCCGGCCTGGCTGACGGAACAGGCCCTGTTAAATGGCGAAGGCGTCCTCAGCGACACTGGGGCCCTGGTCGTGCGGACCGGCAAATATACCGGCCGGGCACCGGATGACAAGTTCATCGTCGATACGCCGTCCATCCACGACTACATCGCCTGGAACAACATCAACCGGCCCATTTCCAAAGAAAAATTCAACGCCCTCAAGAGCAAAATCCTGGCCTACTTCCAGAACCGGCCCATTTACCTCTTCGACGGCTTTGCCGGCGCCGACGAACACGGCTGGTCGCCGCGGGGCATCTTCAATTTTGAAGGCGGCTGTTACGCCAAATGCATCAACCTCAATCCCGAAAAGGAACCGTATATCTACAATGCCATCAAGGCCGGCACGCTCGTGGAAAACGTCGTCCTCGACGAAGACACGCGCCATCCCAACTACTTCGACAGCAAGATAACCGAAAATACGCGGGCCGGCTACCCTATCGACTACATCCCCAATGCGGCCCAGCCCGGCAAAGGCGGCATCCCGACGGTCATCATCTTCCTCACGGCCGACAGCTTCGGCGTCTTGCCGCCCATTTCGCGGCTCAGTAAAGAAGCGGCGATGTACCACTTCGTCACGGGATTCACGTCGAAAGTCGCCGGCACGGAACAGGGCATTACCGAACCGATTCCGACCTTCTCGACCCTCTTCGGCGAACCCTTTATGCCCTTGGCGCCGGATATTTACGCCGGCATGCTCGGCGAACGCATCGAAAAGTACAACACCAAGGTCTACCTGGTCAATACGGGCTGGACCGGCAGCCCCTACGGCATCGGCAGCCGCATGGACCTGAAATACACACGGGCCATGATCACCGCCGCCTTGAACGGCCAACTCGACAACGTCCCCTACCGTCACGACATGCGCTTCAACGTCGACATCCCCCAGGTCTGCCCAGGCGTGCCCAACCAGATACTCAACCCGCGGGCGACGTGGGACAACAAGAAGTCCTACGACATCATGGCCAAGAAAGTCGCCGCCATGTTCTACGAAAACTTCAAGACCAAGTACCCCGACATGCCCGAAGAAATCATCCAGGCTGGACCGCGGGTGTAGAGGGGCGCCCGTCCCGGGCAGGCCGCAGCGACATCATAGATGTCGCACTGTAGGGGCCGTCCTGTTAAGGCGGCCCGTTGTGGGAATCCCGTTATCGTTCATCATATAGTTGCCTTTCGGACTTGGCTCAATTTGACGGGACCGCCGATGAAGATCTGCTGCAGTTCCCCTTGTTCGCCGACTTTGGCGGCAATGGCCAGGGTACCGCCGGGCTGCTTCATGTAGCAGGCCACGTTCTTATGGGTCGTGCAGGCCAGGGCCGCGGCGACGGCTGCCGATCCGCTGCCGCAGCTGTTTTCCCAATATAGCGTGTCCGTATCGCGGACGTAGACAGCGGGAATCATGGTCTGTTCCTTCGTATCGCAGAGAATCAGGCCGTAAGCCGGGAAATCCTCGCCATCGACGTAATCAGCCAGGATATGCCAGTATTTCTCTTTATCAATGCCTTCTAAATCAGGCACGAAGTGGACGAAGTGCGTAATCCCCGGCAAATCGACGCGGAAAAAACGGGCCGGCACATCGCCGGCGTCGACGAGGACGCCGCTCACATCTTCGGGATAAGGCATTTCAATGAAGGCTTCATACAGGCCATCGCCTTTCTGGGCAACCTTAGCCGGCAGGACCGTATCGCAGCCCGAGCAGGATACATCGTATACGCCTTGTGTCCCGCCGTCACAGGCCAGGGCCCAGGCCGCCGCCGACCGCGATGCATTGCCGCAGAACTCGCCGCCCATCATGTCGACGCGCAGGGGCTTGCCCGCTTCGCGGGTCACATAGCCGACCTGTTCCGCTTCGATGCCCGGCAGGGCCAATAACTTCGCCGCCAAAGCACTGTGTTCCTCTTTCGGCACTGGCGTCAGCACCAGAATCGTCGTATTGCCGCTAGGGTCGGCTACTAAATAATCTATGGTCATGTCCATCGCTCCTTTAGTCTAGTAAAATATGTTCCTATTATACCATGATTTGGTGAAAAAAGGGCTTGTCGCACGACGACAAGCCCTTTAAAGTTGTTAGTGGCTAGCAGTTAGTTGTTAGCGGATGGTTTTAAATTTAGTAGAAAACGCAGGCCGCAGTTCGCAGTTCGCCGGCCGCAGGCCGCTGTAGGGGCTTCCACGTGGGAAGCCCGTTTAAGAGGTTAGCGGATAGCGACCGGCGGGACGGCAACAGACGTCCCTATACGCCCAAAATATGGTATAATGTAATTGAATAGGAGTCATGCTCCCATCGAATTTATGATAAAGGGGTTGATCTTATGTCGAAAACGGCAGCAGATATCATGGAAAAAAATGTCATTACGGCGCAGAAAGATACGTCTATCTTTGACCTCGTCGATATGTTCGTAGAAAACAACATCACGGCCATTCCTATCATCAAAGACGACAAGGAAATCATCGGCATCGTCACCGACGCAGACCTCCTGTACAAGGAAGTCAAGCCCTGTGTCCCCCAATACGTCAACCTCCTGGGAGCCAACATCTATTACGGCAACCTCAAGGAATACCAGCAGGGCTTCAAGAAACTCTTTGCCTGCACGGCCGAACAACTCATGACCAAAAAAGTCATCATGGCCGGCCCGGACGCCACCATGGAAGACCTGGCCAGCGTCATGGTCGCAGAACACCTGAAAGCCATCCCCATCGTCAAGGACAAGAAGCTCCTGGGCATGGTAGAACGAAAGAACATCCTCAAACAACTCTATAACGAATACGGTGAAAATACGCAGTGAAAAAAAGCGCTGTCGCATATGCGGCAGCGCTTTTTTAGCAGTTAGCAGTTAGCGGCTGGCGGCTGGCAGCCCGGCTCTCCTGCTAGGAGAGCTGTCAGCGTAGCTGACTGAGAGGTTAATTCTCGTCCTATTCGGAATCGCATGCTTTACATGTTGGGCTACTACAAACCCATTATGGCAGCGGGCTCGCCACGTGCGAGCCCCTACATCGTTATTTATCCTCGTACACGCGGACGCGGAGGTGGAGACCCAGTTTGTCGCAGATGGCGCGGCATTTCTTGATTTCTTCGCTGTCTTCGACGTGGTCGACGACGGTAAGGACGACGTTGGGGACGTACTGTTTACAGTCGACGGCGAATTTGAGCATGGCGTCATAAGACTGGATGCCGAATTTGCTGCGCGTCAGTTCCAGGTAGCGTTCCTTATTGGACGCATTCATGCTGATGGAAATGGTATCGAGGATACCGCCGCCAAAATCGGGGGCCGTATCGCGGCCATAGGCCAGGTCGGACAGGCCGTTGGTATTGACGCGGGTCTTCACGCCGGGATGCGTTTCCTTGACGTACTTCAAGAGGGCCGTCAAATCGGCCAGCCGTTCCGTCGGTTCGCCGAAGCCGCAGAAGACGACTTCGTTGATGTGGTCCCAGGGAGCGCCATCGAGAGCCTTCTTCACTTCATCGACGGTCGGTTCCCGCTTCAGCCACAGCGTTTCATTTTCGGCCATCTTCTTCATGGAGCGCAGACAGAAAGTACACGAACAGGTACAGCGGTTGGTCAGATTGACGTACATGCTCCACTGCCCTTCAGGCTTCATCTTCAAGCCATCTGCGAGATCTACATATTGTCCTTGTCCTACTACAGTGTAAACGATCATAATACCCTATCCTCTTTTTTGTTATTTAGAGCTGCCTGAATGGCAGACATCATCTCAGTGTGGTCAGATATTCTTCAAAGGCCAATCCGGCGTTGTGCGGCAGGTCCAGTTCTTCCGTATAGGCCATGACGCGGCAGATGAAGTCCGACGCCTTCTGTACGGCCTGTTCCAGGCTTTCGCCGCGGACGACGGACGCCGATACGATGGCCGTAAAGACATCGCCTGTACCGCTGCGGTCGCCGCCGACCTTTTTGGCCCGGACCCAGCTCATCTTCCCCTGGTCATAGATGAAATTGCCGATGTACGGCCCATTGTGGATGCCCGTCAGGATGACGCCCTGCGGCCCCTTGTCGGCCAAGGCCTTGGCCATGGCGGCGAAATCGTCCTCGCTCAAGTCGCGGTCCGACCGGTACGGCAGGTTCAAAAGCTCACAGGCTTCGGTCACATTGGGCGTCACTACGTCGGCATAGGCCAGGAGGCGCTGCATTTCATCGCACATCTCCTGGGTATACGACGGATACAGCTGGCCATTGTCGCCCATGACGGGGTCGACGATAGCCAATGTATGGGGTCCCTTGAAATCGCGGAGGAAATCGAGGACGATGTCGATCTGCCGGGCCGAGCCGAGGAAGCCCGTACTGATGCCGTCAAAGGTCAGGCCGTTCTTCTTCCAGCTCTCGATATACGGCGTCATGTGATCCGTATAGTCGTCGAGATAATAGTCGTGGAAGCCCGTATGGACCGACAAGATAGCTGTCGGCAAAATGCAGCCCTGGACTTTCAGGGCCGACACGATGGGCAGGGCCACGGCGATGCTGCAGCGGCCATAGCCGGTCACATCATTGACCAGAGCCAGTTTCTTCTGATGCATATACAATCATTCCTTATCTTTTCAGGCTATAACCATAACCATGGAATTTAGCCTTGACCAGACAAGCGGCCAGTGCATAAGCGGCAATCATATTGACGACGCCTTCGCCGATGAGTCCCGGCACCATGGGGATGCCGACGGCCCAGCTGCCGTAGAGGAGACTGCCCGATACGGTATAAGACAGGACCATCCAGGCAGCGGATAAGAAGAAACCGATGAAGACGCGCGGCGACGTCAGCGTCCATTCCCGTTTGTCCGGGCGTACCGTATAAAAGACGGCTTCGACCATGACGTACTTGATGATCAGCGTCGGGATGATCCAAATCGGGAAACCGCCAATGAAATCGGACAGGGCCGACCCGATAGAGGCAGCCAGGGCCGCCTGCCGGCGTGTACTGAACAGGACCGACGCAAAAATAATCGCGTCTCCCAAATGAGCATAGCCCAGTGGAATGGGAATCTTCGGCACAAAAGTGAGGACGAAGACCAACGCCGTCAAAACGGCCGCATAACAAAGGCTCCCAGCCGAAGTGGCCGATTGTTTGTGTTCCATAGAATATGATGACATGTGAAATCCCCCTAACGGTTATAGAGTTTCACACATTGGCCAATGTATGGTTATGATTAATCTGTACTCTATTTTAGGGTATATCCACCCCATTGTAAATGGGACAGATTGAACTTTTTCTGTCTAACAGAAAAAGTTCAATCCGTAGGGTCTCCCACGTGGGGAGCCCGTCGGGTATTTGGCGGCACTCTCCTCAAACGGGAAAAGCGTTCATATTCTGGATTGGGCTTGCCACGTGCAAGCCCCTATAAAATCAAAACGGGACCGTGCATGACGACATATGTCTTCGTGCACGGTCCCGTTGGTTATACGAACCGCTCAATCACACCAGCTTGCGGGATTCCCACAACGTGCCACATGCGGGCTCGCCACGCGCGAGCCCCTATATATCCAAATAGGTCCAGCCCTGGTCCTGGTGGATTTTCTTTTCTTTCATGAGGTGGCCCAAGGCGCGCTTGAAGGCGGCTTTGCTCAGGCCGAATTTGGCTTTGATGACGGCCGGTGCCGTCTTGTCGCCATAGGGCATCTTGCCCTTGCGCTGCTTGAGGAAGTCCAGGATACGTTCGGCATCGGGATTGATGGCATTTTCCTTGGTCTGGCGCAGGGAGATGTTAATGCGGCCGTCTTCGCGCAGGTAGGTGATGCGGCCTTTGATCATCTGGCCGATGAGGATGGGCCCGTTGAATTCGCTGCGGTGCAGGAAGGCGATCCAGCGTTCGCGGGTCATGAGGTATGCCCCCTGGTCGGTCATGTTGTAGACCGCCCCTTCGACCCAGTCGCCGACTTTGGCGTCCGTCGCCGCCCGCGAAGCCCGGCGCATTTCGTCTTCCACTTCCATAGAGACGGCCAGACGGTGGGACTTGTCTTCATAGAGCTTGACCCAGACGTATTCCCCTTCCTTGGGGCGGCCTTTCATTTCGGCAAAGGGCATGAAGATGCCCCGTTCCGTGCCGACGTCGACGAAGGCACCGAAGCGCGTCGTATTGATGACCGGCGCATAGCCGATCTGGCCGACTTTGATCTTCGGCAGGCGCATAGAGGCCGTCAGGCGGCCTGACGGGTCGTGGTACAAGAAGACCGTCACTTTGTCGCCGACTTTGACGTCGCCTGTCTGCTGGTTCTTATGGAGTAAAATATCGTCGTTCGTATTGCCCGTACCGCCGTTCAAAAAGACGCCCATATCGCTCTGGCGCAGGACTTCCAGCGTAATAATACTATTTTCCTGAAGTGTCGTCATCTTATTCACCTTCGTAGGCAATGCGCGGTGCGTCGCACCATAAGTTTTCCAGATCGTAATACTGACGATCCTGTTCGACGAAGACGTGGGCAATGACTTCACCGGCATCGATGAGGATCCACTTGCCTTCGCGGTAGCCTTCGACGTGACGGACATCATAGCCGTTCTTTTCCATCTGTTCTTCGATATTGTCGGCAATACTCTGGGACTGCCGGTTGTTGCGGGCACTGCAGATGACGAAGTAGTCCGCCATGAGGGACGAATCGCTCATATCGAGGGTGACGATGTCCCAGGCTTTCTTGTCGTCAGCGGCCTTGCAGGCAATTTCATAGCTCTTCAGTTCTTTCGGTTGTTCAGCTTTCGCTGCTTTCATGGTAATTGGCATGTATATAGTAACTCCTTTATGACGTAATTATTGTTTCGTATCATCCGGTTCCGGCGCCGTCGAGATGGCGTTGTTCGTGCGGCCAATGACTTTCTGGACTTCGACCGGATCGTAGGTCCAGTAGTATTTCGTATCGCCGTTCTTGCCGCTCATGGCCATTTCGCCGGGCAGGATATAGAAATCGATGTTGTCAGCCGTCACGCCGCGGAAATCGAAGGCCAGCTGGGCCATGTCCTTGGCGGAAATGTTGGAATCGACGTTGTGCCAGGCCCGGTACATGAAGAAGGCATTGGTCACGCCGAAGCAGTCCTGCCGGTCTTCATAGAAGTTCTTGATGAACCGTTCCTGCCGCTGCGTCCGCGACAGATAGCCGTCCGCGTCGATATAGCGCATATAGCCGGCGGCTTCCTTCCCGGTCAGGGTCTGATAGCCCTGGAAGAGGTTGATGTCGGTCTTCCCCGTCGCTTCGTCGCCGTGGTACATGTTCTTTTCGACGTAAATCGGCACACCGCCGCTGAGGTCGACCATCTTCGAGAAGGAATCGGCCGTAAAGGTCGCATAATACGGGATGGGGATGTGGAAAATGTCTTCGACGACGGCCCGGACCAGGCTCATGCCGCCTTCACTGTAGACATCCTGCAATTCCTGGATGCCCTTTTCCTTGCGCCCTTCGATTTTCGTATCGTCAGGCAGCATGATGATGTCGATGTGCTTCTTGGCCTTGTTGATAGCCGCGACGCCGACGAAATTCGCCTGCTGCGGGTCCCCGCCATCGGTGCCGAGGAGCAGGACGTAGAGCGGCTTGTCCGGGCTGGTCTGGGCAAAGACGGAGCTGTCGCTCTGGGTCTGGCTCGTGTCCGGCACATCCTGCTGGATCGGCGCCTCTTTGATGGACTGGTAATGCAGGTACAGGGACCGGCCTGCCAGGACGATGGCGATGGCGGCGACGACGGCCAGGATGCGGTATAATATCTTTCTTCGTTTCTCCTGTGTCATCCTCAGGCCTTCCCATCTGCGGCACGGACGACGTCGATCTGGGCATTGCGGTTGACGACGGTGCCGACGAAAATAGGTTTGCCCTGGTCGAGGAGATGGCGGATCGTCGAATCATAGCCCAAGAGGACGGCTTCATCGAGGTCGCGCCTGGCTGCCTGGCGCAGGTCGTCGACACCGTCGAAGTCGCGGTTCACTTCGATGTAATCGGCGAGGAAAATGATTTTTTCCAGGGTGCTCATCTGTTCCGCCCCGGTCGTGTGGTGGGCGACGGCCCCCAAGAGGGCCGGGTCGGTAATGCCATAGCGCTCCTTGGCGATGGTCACGGCCGCATAGCCGTGGAGCAGGCCGCCGTTAGCCAGGATAGGTGCCGGCAGGACGGGAAAGGATTTTTCCGCCAGTGCCTGCATCTCCGGCAGGGGCAGCTGTTTGGCAGCATCGTGCAAAAGGCCGGCTACTTCAGCCGTATCGGCATCGCAGCCGTAGCGGTCTGCCAATTCGCGGGCCGCTGCTGCTACACCCAGTACATGGGTATAGCGATGAGAAGACAGAGATTTCTTTAAATCCTCTTTGATTCTATCTTTGAATTCTTCGTTGTACATTGATATACTCCATTTTTTCTGATGTATTCGGCCACAGCCGGCGGTATCATATAGCGCACAGATAGCCCTAAACGGATGCGGCGGCGCAGTTCTGTCGATGAGATTTCCATGGTCGGTACGGGCAGCTTGAGGATATGCTTCCCCAGCTCTCCGAAAGAGGCGATGATGGAATCGATCTGTTCTGAGCCATCGGGCCGGGTCGCTCCGACGAGCTGGCACAGCTTCAGGATTTCTTCCGGTTCCTTCCAGTTGTACAGGTCGTGGATCGTGTCTGTACCGGATATAAAATACAAGATATACGACGGTCCGTAGAGCTTCTTCAGGAAGCGCAGCGTATCGACCGTATAGGAGTTGCCCTTGCGGCGCATCTCCATATCACTGACTGTAAAATGCGGGTTGTCAGCCGTAGCCAGGCGCGTCATGGCCAGGCGCTGCTCGGCCGTCGCGCCGTTGACGTTCTTGTTGGGCGTGATGTATGACGGCACGAAGAGGACCTTGTCCAGGTGAAAGGTCTGGCGCGCTTCTTCAGCGATCATGAGATGGCCTAAATGGATGGGATTGAAGGTCCCTCCCATGATGCCGAGCCTAGTGATTTCCATGGTACCAATAGATTCCTCCCCAGGCGATAGCTACTGCTAACGCGTAAAGCAATAAAAATCTGGCATAATGCCGGTATTCAAACTGTGTCTTCGGCGACGCAGCGTACTGGCGCAGGGTCCGTCCATACCCGCGCAGCTTCCGCAGCCTCAACGGACCTGACCGTCGCCGTCGACGAGGTATTTATAGGACACGAGAGCTTCCAGCCCCATGGGTCCGCGGACATGCAGCTTCTGCGTGCTGATGCCGATTTCGGCGCCAAAGCCGAATTCAAAGCCATCGGTGAAGCGCGTCGACGCGTTGACGTAGACAGCGGCCGAATCGACGGCGGCCTGGAAGGCAGCCGCAGTGGCCTTGTTTTCCGTGATGATGGCTTCCGAATGGTGAGTGCTGAAACGGCGGATATGGTCCAGTGCTTCCTGGAGGGAGCCGACGACCTTGACCGACATGATGAGGGCGTTGTATTCCGTCGCCCAGTCGTCGTCACTGGCAGCCTTCATGGCGCTGGACTGGCAGGCTTCGTCGTCACCGCGCAGCTCGACGCCGTCGGCTTTCATGACCGGCGCCAGTTTCTTGAGAAAGGCCTGGGCCACATCGCGGTGGACCAGGAGCGTTTCCATGGCGTTGCACGTCGACGGCCGCGAGACCTTGGCATTTTCGACGATCTTGACGGCCATGTCCAAATCGGCATCCTTGTCGACGTAGACGTGGCAGACGCCGCTCCCCGTTTCGATGCAGGGCACTGTCGCCGTGTCGACGACCATGCGGATCAGGCCGGCCCCGCCGCGGGGAATGGCCAGGTCGATATAGCGGCGCAAGGTCAAGAGTTCTTTGACCAGGGCCCGGTCGGTATCCTCGATGAGGTTCACAGCATCGGCCGGAAGGCCGGCTGCGGCCAGGCTTTCGCGGATGACTTTGGCCAGGGCCGTATTGGAAGCGATGGCTTCACTGCCGCCGACATGGTCCCTGGTGGAAATTGGGATATCTTCTCAACCCGCGCTATCGAAGGCCTCTTCAATTACGTCGAACCATACAAAACATACCGTCAATACTTACGCGTATGGCGTGTAGCTGCAATTTCTAACGAAAGTGGGTGCTCTCGTAAAACAGGAGGAACGTCAACTCCTTGCCACACCCTTCGGGATACAAAGTTCGGGACCATGCTTGACGATGGTGGTTCATCCGCTTGGTGTGGGCTATACTCCAAATATGAAAGCGGATTCCCATTCGAAAGACAACCGGGCAAATCACTCGAAGACATGGTAGACTTCTTGTACCAGAGCCTGCCCGCCGGTACAATCGATCTGTCTGAAAAAAGTGCGGATGACCCTCAGCAATTCGCAATCCTCTGCATCATCAACGAACCTCATTACGGCGGCCTCGTAAACTATGACCCCGATTGTAAATATACCATGGGATTCGTATGCGCCTCACCAACTCCCGCCGGTTCTATGCAAGGGTTCGAAAATGTCGTAGTACACGAAATCGGTGGCCATGCTATCGGACACCTCGCAGACTGCTATACACGTAATTCTACTATTACCCAAGCTAAAGTACAAGCAACACTTAACTGGCAAAAACTGGGCTGGTACCAAAATGTTTCTGTCGTTAATAACAAAACTGACTGCCCTTGGAACTTCTTCTTCAATGCCCCAGAGTATGATATGTACTACTCCTGCGTCGGCATGTTCGAAGGCGCTCGATCTCACAATAAAGGTATCTGGCGTTCCGAACAGATCAGTTGTATGAACGATAATCGATTCTACTTCGATGCTCCAAGCCGATACTCAATCGTTAAACAATTGAAAGCAGCCGCTGGCGAAGAGATGGTATGGAGTGAATTCGTAAATCGTGACTACGACCGTCTCAACGCGAATACTGGTACAAAGCAGGCGGTCTATAAGCGATACAAAGGCAAGCTGCATACGGTTTGCGCTCCGTATGCGCATACGGAGCAGGGGGTCTTGTATCTATCGGAGCAGGCTGAAACGCTGATAAAACAAGACTTTTTGAAAGCTGACCGCTCCAATGGAGCGCATACGGAGCGTTCCCGCCTTTGGGAGGGCCTATGAGCGCCCCCTATGCGGTCTCCACGTTCCAGCGTTATAAGAACTCGGGCAGGGAAGGCATGGACAGCATATGGGACGGGTATGGGACCAACATGATCCTGGCCGTGGCGGGGCTGTTCTGTTACCCGCTTTACCTGGTGGCGCTGGCCGGTTCCGGAGCAGTCCTGGCGGTCCTGGTCATGATCCAGGGCTATGTGTGTACCCAGATTGCTGTTTCCCTTGCAGGGGACAAGACGGACCTTGGGATTGCAGGTATGATGTCAGGCGTCATGGTGGCCAAAGGAGGGGCGTGGGGGATCGGCATCGGCATCCTTCTTTACTTCCTTTTGTGCGGGCCGGAAAAAATCAGGCAGGATTACCAGTTCAATCTGCAAAAACAGAAAGAGGAGGATGAGGTGTTGCAATGATTGGATTAGAGGGAATTAAGGTGGTGGATCTGACTGCCTATGTGGCAGCGCCTGCATGTCCGCGGATCTTAGGCGAGATGGGGGCCACCGTGTACAAGGTGGAACCCTTTGTGGGAGATGAACAGCGCACCCAGGGAGCCAGCTGGGGGATGAAGTCCAAGACGGAGTTCGACGATCAGGCTTATGATTTAAGTTCCATGAATAAGCAGTGGATTAGCGTGAACCTGAAGACGGCCCAGGGACAGGAGGTTATTTACCGTCTGATAGGGGATTCGGATATCGTGGTTACCAGCTTCCGTGACCCTGCCCTTAAACGGCTGGGTCTGGACTATGAGACGCTGAGCAGTAAGTTCCCCCACATTGTCTTCGGGCAGATGAGGGGATACGGGGAGCGGGGGCCGGAACGGGATTCCAAAGGCTTTGACGCGACCTCCTATTCTTCCAGGGGCGGCCTGGTCATGGCGTTCCCGCAAAAGGGGGAACACTTCGAGCCGGCCAACGTGCCTGTGGCATTCGGGGACTGGAATGCTTCCGTGGCCCTTACTGCAGGTATCCTGGCAGCCCTGGTGCGCAGGCTCAGGTGCGGCAGGGGGGACAAGGTGGTGGCTCTGTCGCTCCCGATTCGTTTTTGCTGGCAAAATACACCATATCCCTGCGGATA
>OHBJ01001398.1_pt1 | contig 16517 bp, 16 predicted proteins | sample 1577241 | NCBI WGS metagenome assembly OHBJ01 (sample SAMEA3541594, study PRJEB24748) | human gut metagenome | biome: human gut; feature: human-associated habitat; material: faeces | place: China | collected 2012 | reverse complement strand
TGCTATGCAGATGGAGAGGCGCGGGATCGCCACCGAGCGCGGCAACCTCAACCGGGAAATCGAAAAGCAAAACAAGCTGCTCAAAGAAATCAAGGCGCGGATAACCCGGCTTGACCGCTGGGCGAAGGAACAAAAGGCAAAGCCCGCGCCCATCACCAAAATGAGTATCATGGAGCAGCTTCAGCAGGCGCAGCAACAGGCAAACGCCAGCCGTTACAGCAAGATAAAAAACCTCAAGGCACAGGCCGCCGTCCTTTGTATTTTCCGAAAGCAGCATGTTTCTTATTCGAATTTTCTGCATCCAACGCAAATTCACGTGCCTCTATCAACCAAGCATAGATTTGAGCTTTTTCTTCTTCTTTCAAAGTAGGAATCATGTCTAGATGTGAGTCATAAGTCACTTTTACTACTCCATAAGTCATGCCATCCTTAACGGCTTCTATTTGCTTTTCATCAAGAAAGAGAGATAAATTGGCAGGAAAAGCGAAATGTGAACGATATAGCGCCGCATCTTTTTCATTTTCCGCAGCTTTCAAAGCTTCATTTTTAGCCTCACCAGTCAACCCGGATTCTTTTACTTTCTTGACTTTCGCATCCCGCACCTCATAAATATCATTTAATTCGAAGTAACGATTGGCTATGACATTGCGAACATCTTCGGCTATTTTCGCATCTGTAAGTCCGAGTTTATCAACGATCTTTTGTGATCGGCCGACAATAGACTTTACATATTCAGGATCACGGTTCTCTTTATTTAAGTCGACTGCTTGCGCAGACATCCAACCGGAAATAAAAAGCAATGATAGTATCAGTATCTTTTTCATAATTACATTAATTTTCCTTTTTCAGCCAATGTATCGTAGTTGTTCTTCATATCTCTCCAATCTACTTTATGCTTTGTGCTGATACCGTTGATATATTTTTCAATATTCGTATATCCGTCACCAGTACAGTCTTTATTGGCATCACTCGGATCGTTCGGATTTAATCCGTTAGCAATTTCCCATTCGTCCGGCATACCATCTTTGTCTGTATCAACATAAGGAGTACCTTTGTATTCAGGATAACCACCCATCTGGCGAACATCAGTAATAATACCCTGCTTATAAGAATCTTTCGGCAAACGACGATACTTGAACTGTCCGTCTTCCCCCATTGACTTAGGAGACAAACCTGTCAAGTCACCATAAGCGTCTTTAGGAAGTTTCTTTTCATAATAAGGAATACCTGTTCTTACTTCTTCAATCACACGTTTGTCAACAATATCACGACAAGGAATATTCGCACCTACATGTTTCAATACATAGTCATAAGCATCTTTAGCCCCCATGATATTGATATACGGCATCTCGAACGGCTGGTAGCTGCGCATGTATTCAGTATATCCGTCAGTGTTCGGTTGAGTTTCAATCTGAATACCGCCATTCCAGTTGTCTTTAGTTATTTCAGGATAGCCTTCCATTATATTTCCGTCGGCATATACTCGCCCATATTCTTTATGATCCAGCTTACTACGTCCTGCTTCCGGTTTCAAGATACGATGTCCTACATTGGAATCCTTAGGAGTAGCAGGTCCCGGTTTGTAGTAGTTGTTAATCATATTGAACATAGCGGTATAATCACCACCATCAGAAGAACGGTGCACCCAATTGAATACTACATTATTAACGAAATTGAATATGCCATTCCAGCCGATAGAAGGATTACGTCCGGAGTTACTAGCCCAAAGGTTACGGGCAAATGCACAGTTCTCACCACCTAACGTGCTACCAAACGCATGATTGTATGTATCCAACGCTTTTGCCGAGATAGTATTTTGAATAGTTACGTTTACAGTAGGAAGTTTCAAGTCTTTGCTTTCATATTGTCCTTCACTCGGGTCGTACATGTGGCGATAGAAAGAAATGTTTTCATCCAATCCCCACGTACAGGAGCAGTGGTCGATCATTATATTACCAACAGGGTTACCTCCGAAAGAATCATCACGATGCCATACTTTCGTTTCTCCACGACGGAAACGCATGTGACGTACCACCACATCATGTGTATCTACCCAAAATGATTCTCCAGCAATACAAACACCGTCTCCCGGAGCTGTTTGTCCGGCAATAGTTACGTAAGGAGCACGGACGATAATCGGAGATTCCAGACGGATGATACCAGCAACATTAAAAACAATAATACGTGCACCACCAGTTTCACATGCTTCACGGAAAGAACCCGGTCCACGATCATTCAGATTTGTGACAGTTATCACTTTACCTCCACGACCACCGAAACTGTACATACCACCACCTTCAGCACCTGGGAATGAAGGGATATCAGCCTGCGGCAAATCGTACGGACGACCAGCCCAAGGAATATATGGACGTCCTTCTCTAGCTTCTTTTTGTACTATCGGCAACGCTTTTGCCCATGCTTCATCAGAGCGTTTCCGCTCTTCAGTCATCATTTTTGTATAATTTTCTTTGGCTTCGCCAGATATTTGTGGGTATTGCGCCCATGCAACGGTCGGAGTCAACATTGTTGCAGCAAAAACTGCTAAAAGTACCTGTTTCTTCTTCATTTTTATTTGGTTTTGTGAAGTTGTTAATTCAAAAATACAATAATAAGACGAAAGAAGAAAAGATTTGTAATCAGTAAACATATACTTTTTAATATCCGCATCATATGCTAGCTTCTACACCTATAGAGGAATAGAAATATATACTATACAAAAAATAGTGAGTGTACCGGAAAGTATAATAAACTTCCGACACACCCACTTAATTTACTGTTTCAAATATTTTCGTTATTCTGCCAATGGATCAAATGTTCCATTTGCACCACCATTGTTGTAATCTCCCCAACCAATTGTTTGCTGTACTGCCGAATTTGCGCCTTGAGCACCTTGGTTCAAACCAAGAAAATAATATCTAGGGTAGAAAGTTATTTTATATTCACCTTTATTGGAATCATAAGAATCACCTTTCTTTTTCTTACGAATCAAATATGTATCATAAAACTCTTTCAATGTTTCCTGCGATGTAGAAATATCCTCGTTCAGATCTAAAGCTTTCGGACGTTTTATGTCCTTCAATGGATCTGGATTCTTACTTGCATCTCCCACCGGCCATGAATTACCTCCCAAGCCATTATTATAATCGTTTCTTACACGATATTCGATATTGTCACGTCGTTGTCCGTTAAGTGGAACAACCCCCAACCAATTGCATGTATTCCCATTCCAACCAGTCAGTTTCCATGAAGCAGGCAAATCATCTGTGTAAAGTCCTCCGCCCATTCCGTCACCATCATACAACAACCAACGACGGCAATCGTCAAAACGCTTTCCTTCATAAGCCAGTTCAATCTGACGTTCGTATAATATGGCAGACATACATGCAGCAGGATCACTCTCAAGATTGGCCTGCAAACCACAATCACCTGTATATCCAACACGCTGGCGAATCAACTTTAACCGGTCTACCGCTTCTTTCAGCAAAGCATTGTCTCCACCTTTCGCATATGCCAATCCGCATGCCGCTTCCGCATAGTTGAGCAATACTTCCGCATAGCGTATTAATGGAATATCCAATCCATAAGTATCACGTTCTGTCTGTTCCAGACCTTCAGGTACAAACTTTCTCCATAGGTAGTAAAACTTATCGTTTGTATCAGTACGGATATCAAAAGGCTCTGCACTGTCGGAGCCACGATAAGGCCAACGCAATGTATAAGTATGAGCTATTCCAGAAGAAGCACCATTGTATTGTGCGTAAGGGGTAATGACAGCCATTTGCAGACGTGGATCACGGCTCTCGTAAGCTTTTTTGATACGTGCTTCATTGCCACTATCCAGATATTTGCTCATATCGGCCCCATAGGCAGTCATACGTTCCTTTTCTGCCGCGGACAGCCCGTCACGTAGAAAAAATACCACACGTTCTTTTTCTTTCATCGTACTATAACCCGGCAAGTAGTTATCCCAATTAAATTTTTCTCCGGTTGCCGTTTCAAAGGATTCTACAAAATGCGGATTAGGCAAATAGTTATTCCACATAGAACCTGCCGTACAACGGTTGCCGTAAGTGATGTTCCTTGTATTGGAGTAGCCGTATTGCTTGATGCATTGCACAGAGAATATCATTTCTTCACATTGCTCATTTGCTATCTTCAACAACTGCTTATAACTGGTAGCACCGGCCTTAGTATATAACCCGAAGCCACAGTCAGCCACAGAATTAAAATCATCAACCGCCGCCTCCCAATTCTTCTGCCACATATATACTTGTCCGCGTAATGCATAAGCAGCTCCTTTGGTTACCCGTCCATAGTTAGAGTCACCCGAATTATATTTACCCGGTAGATTGGGTTCATTCACACAATCTGTCAGATCCTGGAGTACAGCCGCCCAAACATCCGCTTCTGAAGAACGGGCTTTGTTACCGTTTTCAGGACTCGTGATTGCATTCATATATAACGGCACTCCTTTATACAAGATATTCAAGCGCATATAAGCAAATGCACGCAAGAATTTACATTCGGCGATAGCCCGTTGCTTCTCTCCGGTCGACATATCAGGAACCTGACCAATATTATCTATCACATCATTAGCACGATAGATAAAAGTATAAAAACGTTTATAAATATCACTGAACAGGCCACTTGAGGGCGTTTACGGTCGCAACTTCTTCTCCCTTGAGATGTGGGGCGGCGCAACCTTCGACACCGCATATCGTTTCCTCAAGGAGGACCCATGGGAGAGATTGGAGGTTCTGCGCGAGAAGTGCCCGAACCTTCTGCTGCAGATGCTGCTGCGCGGTCAGAACCTGCTGGGCTATAAGCATTACCCCGATGATGTGGTTCGTATGTTTGTCCGCAAGTCGGTCGAAAACGGCATTGACATTATCCGCATCTTCGATGCCCTCAACGATATCCGCAATATCGAGGTTGCCGTGGACGAGACCCTGAAGTGCGGTGCGCACGCCTCCGGCTGCATCTGCTATACCATCAGCCCCATTCACAATCTCGAAAGCTATGTCAAGCTCGCCAAGGAGATTGAGGCGCTGGGCGTTCAGTCCATCTGCGTCAAGGATATGGCGGGCATCATGAGCCCCAAGGAGGCATTTGACCTGGTCACCGCCCTCAAGAAGGAGATCAAGGTCCCCATCGTTATCCACACCCACAATACCACGGGTCTGGGTCCCATGACGCTGATGAAGGCTGTAGAAGCCGGCGCCGACGTCATTGATACCGCCATCTCCTGCTTCTCCGGCGGCACCAGCCAGCCCCCCACGGAAACTCTCGTTTATGCCCTGCGTGAAATGGGCTACGAGATCTCCGTTAAAGAAGATGTCGCCAAGAAGATCAATGACTTCTTCAAGCCCGTTCGTGCCAAGTATCTCGCAAACGGCCTTTTGAACCCCGTTGTAATGGGTAACGCCACCGATGCGCTCATCTATCAGGTGCCGGGCGGCATGCTCTCCAACCTGGTTGCACAGCTTACCGCGCAAAAGGCGCTGGATAAGCTGGACGCCGTTCTGCTGGAGGTACCGAAGGTACGCAAGGATCTCGGTTATCCTCCGCTCGTTACGCCCATGAGCCAGATGGTCGGTGTTCAGGCCACGGTAAATGTGCTGACCGGCGGACGCTATAAGAATATTTCCAAGGAAATCAAAGCCTACGTGAAAGGCGAGTATGGCCGCGCTCCGGGCAAAATCGACCCCGAAGTGCAGAAGCTGGTGCTGGGCAACGAAAAACCCATTACCCAGCGCTATGCCGACCTGCTGGAGCCCGGCTTTGAGAAAGCCAAGCAGGAGCTGGGCGATCGCGCCCACAGCGATGAGGACGTTCTCTCCTACATTGCATTCCCTGCGCAGGCGGAGGCTTTCTTTGAGAAGCGTGACCGCAAAGAGGACGATAACGAAATTCACTTTTCTATCCGTGAGGTAAAATAAAAGAAGAAGGAGGTAAAGACTGATGTTAGTACAAATGCTGACTGATCGTGTTGCACAGGGCGGCACCTATAACCTGACCTTTGGCGAATCCCTTACCATGTCCGGTATCGGTATTCTGGTTGTGTTTATGGAGCTGATCATTCTGGCTCTCATCGTTATGCTGATGGGTAAGATCATTCCCAAACTGACCGGAAAAAAAGGTAACGCGGCACCCGCTGCTAAAGCCGCTCCCGCTGCTGCGCCTGCTCCTAAGGCTGCTGCACCGGCGGCTGCCGTGCGTACTCTCGTTGCCGGCTACAATGTTCTGAAGCCCGTTCTGGCTCTGTGCGGCGTTGATGAGCCCACCGCTGCGATGGTTATGGCGATTACCGCCGATAAGCTGGGAACCCAGCCTTCCGAGCTGTCTTTCCGTGCGATCCGCGCCATCGAACTGCCAGAGGATCTGGGTGGCTTGAAGCCCGAGGAGGCTGCCGAGCTGGTTTCCAAGTGCGCTGCCGAAAACGGCTTCACGCTGGATACCGTCACCATCAAATCCATCAAAGCTTGCTGATTATTTAGAGGAGGAAAAACCAAATGGCAAAGTATGTTGTTACTCTCAACGGAAAAAACTATGAGGTTGAAGTTGAGAAGAATACTGCTAAGATCACCAATACCACCGCGGCTGCCGCACCTGCTGCTCCCGCTCCCAAGGCTGCTCCTGCTCCCGCACCTGTAGCCGCTCCCGCCCCCGCTCCTGCTCCCGCTCCTGTAGCGGCTGCTCCCGCCGGCGGCTCCAATGTTATTGCCCCCATGCCCGGCACCGTACTTAATGTGGTAGCCCCTGTCGGCACCGCTGTTAAAGCCGGCGATGTCATTTTGATTCTGGAGGCTATGAAGATGGAAAACGATATCGTTGCTCCCTGCGATGGTACCGTTGCTTCCGTTGCTGCCAAGGGCACTTCTGTTAACACCGATGATGTTCTGGCTACTCTTTCTTGATAGAGGGAGGACAAACTAAATGGACTTTTTTGGAATTATCGGCGAGACCTTTGCTCGCTCCGGCTTTGCTAATCTGAGCTGGCAGCAGGGTGTCATGCTGCTCATCTCCTTTGTGCTGCTGTACTGCGCCATCGTTAAGGGATTTGAGCCGCTGCTGCTGCTGCCCATCGCTTTCGGTATGATGCTTGCCAACCTGCCCGATACCGGCATCATGAAAGATGCCACCGAAGCTGCCACCCTTGCGGTGCAGAATGCTTCGGCAGCCCTTGCCGCCGATCCCACCAATCCGGAACTTGTCACCGCACTGGCAAAAGCCCAGTCCGAGCTGGCAAGCGTTCATTGGTATGATTCCGGCGTACTTAAGATCATTCACCGCGGCGTTAAGTCTTCCATCTTCCCCTGCCTCATCTTCATGGGCGTAGGCGCGATGACCGACTTCGGACCTTTGCTGGCGAACCCCGTTTCCCTGCTGCTCGGTGCTGCCGCCCAGCTGGGTATCTATGTTGCCTTTATCTTTGCCAATGCCATTACAGTCGGCGGCGAGCACCTCTTCACCGCTGCTCAGGCTGCGGCTATCGGTATCATCGGCGGTGCCGATGGTCCTACCGCAATCTTTGTTACCAATAAGCTGGCTCCCGAGCTTCTTTCTGCCATCGCAGTAGCTGCCTACTCCTACATGGCACTGATCCCGCTGATCCAGCCCCCCATCATGAAGGCTCTGACCACCAAGAAAGAGCGCGTCATCAAGATGGGTCAGCTGCGCAAGGTCTCCAAGGCGGAGAAGGTCATCTTCCCCATCATCGTTTCCTGCGTAGTCATCATGCTTATCCCCGATACCGCCGCTTTGATCGGTATGCTGATGCTGGGTAACCTCTTCCGCGAGGCAGGCTGCGTGGAGCGTCTTTCCGACACTGCCCAAAACGCCCTGTGCAACATCGTTACCATCATGCTGGGTACCACCGTTGGCGCTACCGCCGATGGACAGACCTTCCTTTCCCTGCAGACCATTGGTATTGTTATCATGGGTCTGGCTGCCTTCTGCTTCTCCACCGCCGGTGGTGTTCTGCTGGGCAAGCTGCTGTGCGTTATTACCGGCGGCAAGATCAATCCTTTGATCGGTTCTGCCGGCGTATCTGCCGTTCCTATGGCTGCCCGTGTTTCTCAGGTCGAGGGTCGTAAGTATAACCCCACCAACTTCCTGCTGATGCACGCCATGGGCCCCAATGTAGCAGGTGTTATCGGTTCTGCTGTTGCTGCCGGTTTCCTGCTGCTGATGTTCAAGGCCTGATTTTTGCAATAAGCACACTTCAAAAGCCGTCCCTGCAAGGGGGCGGCTTTTCCTCTGCCCAAAGCCAGCCTTCTACTCAACCGGGCGGCACAGCTCCGCTATTGGTCGGGCCGCCCCGCTGCGCGGGGACAGCCCTCCCCCGCTGCGCTGCACCGCCCTGCCCGCCTGCCCGTCAGTAGTTCTCCGCCCGCCGTTGAAAATAGCTTTGCGGGTGACTGCAAACAGGACATACCTGCGGGGCAGTCGTACCCACGGCAATATGCCCGCAGTTCCGGCAGATCCAAACTGTCGTTTCCTCCTCGCTTCGGAACACCTTTCCCTCCCGCACGGTGCGCTCCAGCGTCAGGAACCGCTGCTCATGGCTCTGCTCAATCGCCGCCACCCCGCTAAACAGCCGCGCAATATTTGCAAAGCCCTCCTCCTCAGCAGTCTTGGCAAAAACCGCATACATCTCCGTCCACTCAAAATGCTCTCCCTCAGCAGCATTTTTCAGGTTCTCCGCCGTGGCGCCTATCCCGTCGTTCAGCAGCTTAAACCATATCTTTGCGTGCTGCTCCTCATTTATCGCCGTAATGCGAAAAATCTCCGCAATCTGATTGTATCCGTCCTCCTCTGCTTTGTTGGCATAGTAGCTGTACTTGTTCCGCGCCTGCGATTCCCCCGCAAATGCCGTCCGCAGGTTTTCCTCGGTGCGGGTACCCCGCAGCTTCTCCATCATGTTTTCCATAAAAAAACCTCCTGCCGTAAGTAAGATACTTTCATCTTTGGCAGAAGGTCCTCTTTTATTCACTTTCCGGAATTTGCACAACGCCCTGTCGGACGGCACATCTTCGCTCCCCTCGGGGCTCCCTCCGGTCGCCCCTCGCATGCTCCGCTGCGCCGTCCTCTTTGGCTTCCTGCCGGCTTAGTATTCCCGCAGCAGCGCAACCACCTTGCCCAAAATCAGCACTGAATCCACAATGATCGGCTCCATGGTGCTGTTCTCCGGCTGCAGACGGTAATGCCCGTTCTCCTTGTAGAAGCGCTTGACCGTCGCCTCGTCCTCCACCAGCGCTACTACAATCTCACCGTTGCGTGCGGCAGGTGTGCGGTGAACGATGATAATATCCCCGCTCAGAATACCCGCCTCGATCATGGAATCGCCGCGGACGCGCAGTGCAAACAGCTCATTGGCAGGGTATCTCCCGCCCTGATAGGGCACATATCCCTCTATGTCCTCCACCGCCAGAATGGGCTGACCGGCAGTAACCACGCCCAGCAGCGGCACACGGGCGCTCTGCTGCTGCGGCAGAGAAATGGCGCGGTTCATCTTGTCGCCTTTCTCAATATAACCGGCGGTTGCCAGCTCGGTCAGGTATTTATGAACGGTAGAGGTGGATTTGATCTGCAGGGCAGCGCCGATCTCCCGCACCGTTGGCGGGATACTGCTCTCTCTTTGTGTCAGATATTCCAGCACTTGTCGTGCCTTCTGGCTGATTTCCGGCATGACTTTCTCCCCCTTTTTCAGTTCTGTCACCAGTATAGCACATATGTTCTTGAATTGCAAACATTTGTTTTGCATTTCTGTCATTTTCTTTCCAGCCCGTTATCCGTAAAAAAAGAGGCAGCCTCACTGCCCCTTTCTCATAATATCCCGCAAAAACGGAATCATCAGCACCGCATCTGCCGCCACCCATGCCGCCGGGTCTGCCGCACACAGTGCATAAAAGGCAAGCCGCGGCGCTGCAGCGCTCACCTCGCCGCCCGCCAGCAGCGCCGGCAGCAAAAGGCACACCGCCACACGGGCAGCCAGCTCTGCGGTTCCTGCCGCTAAAATAAACCGCGACTCGCCGATTCCCTGCACACAGTTGCGCACCACAAAAATAAATCCGAGGAACAGATACATCGCAAGGTCTACATACAGATAGGTATTGCCGTAGCGAATGGTCTCTGCCGTGATCTTGTCGGCACTCAAAAAAATTCTGAGGTAGCTGCCGCCGACCGAAAGCCCCAGTCCCAGCAGGATCGAAAGTCCCGCCAAAGCCGAAACCATCAATAGTGCCTGCACCGTCCCCTTTTGGATCCGCTCCGGCTGTCCCGCACCCCTGTTCTGCGCCGTATAGCTGGTCATTGCCGCTCCCAGTCCGTTCAGCGGGGTCATCAGCAGGTTATTCAGCTTACTTGCCGCTCCAAAGCCGTTCTGTGCCGCATGGGAAACCATCTCGCCGTCCAGAATATCAAACTTCACCACCACGCTCTGCATCACAATGATTCCGATGGCAAGCACTGAAAACTGCAGTCCCAGCGGAAGCCCCTGGCTCAGATGCCGCCTGATATCTCCCTTGGTCATCTGCCAGTCCTCCCGCTGCAGCCGCAGCTTGGGGTACTTCACGAAGGCATAAACAAAGCACCCCGCCGTGCTGATCAGCTGCGCTGCCACGGTGGCGATCGCCGCACCCGCCACTCCCCAGCGAAAGGTCACGATAAACATCAGATCCAACCCGATATTGAGAACGGTGGAAAAAAGCAGGAACAAAAGCGGCGTCACCGAATCTCCCATGCTGCGCAGAAAGGAGCAGATAAAATTGTAGAAAAGCTGTGCGCCGATTCCCGCGAAGATAATGGCGCAGTAGGTATAGGCAGCGCGATACACCTCCGGGCTGTCCGGCGTCACATTGATCCACGCCAGCATGGGGCGCAGCAGCAAAAGCGCCAGCCCCGTCAGCACCGCGGTCAGCACCGCCGAAAGGACGATCTGTGTCGCCAGCGAGCGCCGCACGCCGGCATCGTCCCGCGCACCCACCTCCGCCGCCGTCACCACGCAAAAGCCCGCGCTGACGCCGAAGGCAAACTGCAAAAAGATAAAGATGGTCGAGGTGGTATCGTTCACCCCCGCCACCTCGCCGGCGGTCAGCGTCTGCCCCACTATGGCAGCGTCGCTGATGGTATACACCTGCTGCAGCAGATAGCTGATTATAATCGGAAAGGCAAATGCCAGAATTGTTTTCCACGGCGCACCCTCGGTCAGGTCTCTGGGGTGGAAAAAATTCCGCAAAGCAAATTGTGAAGCTCTTTTCTCGTTCATCTCATTGCACCATGCCGTTCTGCGGCTCTCTTTATTTCAGTTCTGTTCTTTCCAACAAATTAGTCATTATAGCCACGCCGCTCACCTCTGTCAAGCCTTGATTTTCATATATTTCGCTATAAGACAATCGAATAATTTTGTTCAATTTTACTCGTTTTTGTTTTCCGCCCCGCACCCTGCCCTTTGTTCATTATTTTGTGTTATTTTTCAGCAAAAAGTTTCACTTATTGTTCATAAACGCTTTACAACTTTTCCCTTATGATGCTCTATAATAAAATCACAGCAAGGGAGTAACGAACCCGGGCTGAAACCTCCTCAAAAACCCCCTCAGATTACAGTCAAAACATTAACCTCTCTCTTACCTCTATCACACAATTGTCACAAGCGAAAAGCCGTCGCAGCAGTGCGACGGCTTTTCGTTTTATGCTCCGCTCCCGCCCGAAAGGGAAAATCTCTCCGGCGGCAGCTTTTCCTATCCCCTTTGGATCAAATAGATCGCCAGTGCCACCTGCACCGCAAAGATTGCCGGTACGCCCAAACGGAACAGGTTATGCAGCGTCTTGTGTCGGAACACCCGCATTCCGCAGAACACTCCCACCGAGCCGCCTGCTGCTGCCGTCAGCATCAGTGTCCGCTCACGGATCCGCCAGCGCTCGTGCTTCGCCTTGTATTTATCAATCCCCATCATCACAAATCCGGCTATATTCATTACAATCAGATAGCACACCAGCCAGAATACCGGCTTTTTCACCCATTCGCTCCACGGCATTGCGTCGCCCTCCTTCTGTGTTTCCGCTCCATTATACACCCTCTCCCCTCCTTTCGCCACCCCTTGTTTTGTTTGACACAATATGACCGATGATGTAAAATAGATACGAACCCACCACTCCTTGTGAAAGGCGGTATATCTGTGAAAAAGCTCTTGCGTTTTTTTATCAGCCGGCTGTTTTGGTTTTCACTGCTTATTGTCGTGCAGATTGCCATTCTTGTCGTCATTCTGCTCAATCTCAGCAGCTATTCCAATTACATTTATGCCGCCTTTGTGCTGCTCAGTCTTGCCATTGTTATCTGGCTGGTCGCCAAGGACGATAATCCCTCCTACAAAATCACATGGATCATTCTTATCATGACCCTGCCGGTTTTAGGCGGCTTTTTCTACCTTAAATTCGGCAATAAGACGATCCCCAGCCGCTACCGCGAAAAGATGGAGGCACACCGCCGGTCTCACGCTGCCCTCTATACCGATGAGGCAGGCGATACCGCGGCACTTATGGAAGCCTACCCAAAATTCAGCATTCAAACCGATTATATCCGGCGGGTCTCCGGGTATCCCGCTTATGCCGGCACGCAGGTCGAATATGCCCCTTTGGGCGAGGATTTTTTCCGAATGCTGTGTGAGGAACTGCCCCGTGCGCAAAAATTCATCTTCCTCGAATATTTCATCATCGAAAAAGGTCTCATGTGGGATACCATTCTGAAGCTCCTCAAGGAACGTGCTGCCGCCGGCGTCGAGGTCTGCCTCATCTACGATGACTTCGGCTGTATCCGCCGTCTTGCCGCTTCCTATCCGCGGGAGCTTGCCGCTTACAACATCAAGGCAATTCCCTTCAATCCCCTGCGTCCCAGTATGGACCCCAGCCTGAACTATCGCGATCACCGCAAGATCTGCGTGATCGACGGCAGGATCGCCTTCACCGGCGGCGTCAATTTCGCCGATGAATACATCAATGAGGTGGAGCGCTTCGGTCACTGGAAGGATACCGCCATACTGCTGCGCGGCACCGCCGTCCGCAGCATGACCCGTATGTTCCTCCAGCACTGGACCCTCCATGTCAAAAATGACGCTCTTAGAAACCCTGAGGCGGAATATCTCACCTCCCTGCCCGTCCCTGCGCAGGGCTTCGTCCAGCCTTTCCCCGATACTCCGCTGGATCATTTTAATGTTGCGGAAAATGCCTATCAACATCTCATTCAGCGCAGCAGCCGCTATGTCTACATCACCACCCCCTACCTCATTCTGGATAACGAGTTTATCACTACCCTGAAAACGGCAGCGGAAAGCGGCGTTGATGTCCGTATCATCACCCCCTCCCACCCCGATAAATGGTACGTTCACATGGTCAGCCGCTCCTACTACCAAACTCTGATTCAAAGCGGTGTTAAGATCTATGAATACCAGCCCGGCTTTATCCATGCAAAAATGGCTATCTGTGATGACGACGCTGCCATGGTCGGCACCGCCAACCTTGATTACCGCAGTCTGTATCTCCATTATGAAAATGCTGTGCTGCTCTTTCAAACGCCGGTCATCAGCGATATCAAAAAGGATTTTGAAAAAACGCTGGAAAAAAGCCGCCTCATCACCATCGAGGAGCTTCGCAGCAAGCTGCGCGGCACCAGTGTGCTGTGCGCGCTGCTAAAGCTGCTTGCCCCTCTTATGTGATTCATCGGTGTCCCTCCCTCATCGGCGGGACGCCTCCATTCTCCCTCGGCTCCCCGTCCCTGCGGGACGGAAAGCCTCCCCCATTCCGGCGCCCCGCCTGCCCCTCATCAAGCCGCAAAAAAGAGACCCCTCGCAGGGTCTCTTTTCTTCTGTCCTTGCTTGACTGCAAAGGTAAATTTCATCGTTGCGCTTGCAGTTTTCCTCCGCTTTTACAGCTCCGCAATATCGCTATCGCTGCCGCCGTTCTCCTCCTTCGGCGTCTCCGGCTGCTCCGGCACCGTATGCTGCATGTCATGCTCCGCCGCAGAGAAATCCTCTGTCGCCGGCTCCTCGGCGGGCGCAGGCACGCTCATGCCCTGCTCCGTGCGGGCACGGTAGTAGTCCTCCGGCGCCACATCGTCAATGATCAGCTTATCGGGGTCGGAAACATCCAGTTTATCCTGATCCAGCAGATAGTCCTCAAAAAGATACCGTGCCATCATGGTGGAAGCCACCGTCACATAAGGGATCACATAGAAAAGCGGGATCACCAGGCAGCACAGCAAATACCACGGGAGGAAGGAAAGGTAGAAGCCAACGATCTTCCACCGGCGGCCCTTTGTCACCGCCACCGAAAGCTTGGTTGCCTCCTTCACGGTATAATAGTAACGGTCGCACAGCAGCAGCTCCGCCACAAAGTAGCGCGACGAAAACCACCAGGTAAAGGGCAGGGCTACCAGCATCAGCAAGCTGCCGATGACCACCAGCGGCACGCCGGCAGCACGGTTTTCCCACAGGTTCATCTTACCCACCGTCACCATCACCGTCGGGATTGCCTCCAGTGCCAACGCAAACAGCCCCGTCTTGATCGCCACCGAGATCCTCAAGCCCACGCTGCGCGTCTACGGTGGCGAAGTTATCCAGCATATATTGCACCCATGCAGTAATGGCAAGTCCCGGTTTACTTTGATCTCTGACCGGATACTCCGTTTCGGGCAACCATAACAGATTGGCAACCAACCCTTTTTCATTCATCCCGTCTGTACTGGCAATCTCGAAAGCCGAAGTCACCACGCTGCCATACTTGGACGTCCATTGCAGGGAGTTGGCTCCCGTTTCTCCATTTCTTTCCATACCTTTGGGAAATACCCAAAGATTGCTGTGCATTTCTGTTTTCCAGTCCATAGACCGGCCGGTTACCACCATTCCATTTTTTCCCGAATAAACGACTCTTGTACACATAATTTTAATTTCTAGTTAAAGGTTTATTATAAGCTGCTTTTACAGGGAATCCAACGGATGCGAATTCATTCCGCAAAAACATATTCTCAAAACAATAACGTTCCATTTATGTTTTAGATAAGTATCAGATATTAATAAAGTATCAAAAAACAGGTATTATGTCATTAAGTAATCTTCTCATCATATTTTCGTCATCGTTTATGGCGCTGTTTCCGGTGATAAATCCTTTGGGGAATGGTTTTGTCGTCAATGGATTTTTTACAGACCTCGATCCTCAACAACGGAAAGCAGCCATTCAGAAGCTGACACTCAATTTTATAATGATCGGTGTAGGGACATTGGTGATAGGACATTTGTTTCTGTTGATTTTCGGTTTGGCTATTCCTGTTATTCAGTTGGGAGGTGGAATGCTGATTTGTAAAACGGCAATGGAGCTGTTGGGCGATTCGGGTTCGTCTGATAAAGAAGAAGCCAGTAAGAATGTAGACGGTTTCAGATGGAAAAACATCGAGCAGAAGATATTTTATCCCATCACGTTTCCTATCAGTATCGGACCGGGCAGTATATCGGTTATCTTTACTTTGATGGCGTCTGCCAGTGTTAAAGGCAAATTGTTGCAAACTGGGATTAATTATTTGGTCATTGCGCTTGTTATTATTTGTATGGCGGCCATCTTTTATGTATTCCTTTCACAAGGACAGAGGTTTATTCAGAGGTTGGGACCGGTGGGAAATCAAATCATTAATAAGCTCGTAGCATTCTTCACCTTCTGTATCGGTATTCAGATTTCGGTGACGGGTATATCCCAGATATTCCATCTGAATATACTCTAATTGAACGGTGAGATAAAAGCGATAGAAATTATCTGTTTTTCTTTGCTTTCATGGCTTTCAGGGTGTTTTTTCGTACGGAACGGATAGCGGGAACCAGTAAGTCGGGCTCCATGATTTCCAGTATTGTGCGTAGTTCCTGTTGTAATTCCGGGATGGAGCGTGTCAGTTGATAAGCCAGTTTCATGCAGAGCGATTGCACGCCCGGTGGTTCCTCGCGGGATATCATGCGTTCCATGCAGAAATCAAGGAAATCCACTCGTGGCGGATCGGCGGCAGGTTGCTGGTATATCAGGTTCAGAATCATTCTCCGTTTTCCCGAGTGTGGGCAGGTCATGGCAGCGTCAATCAATTCTTCTTGTTTCCGGCTCAACCATGCTACATCTGCCTTTGAGAAATGCGTACATACCCACAATGCCTGATAGGAGACGATAGCGTCTTCGTCGAATATCAGTTGGTAGATTTCTTCTCTAAGCCGTTCATCATCCTGTATAAAGTGGAGTACCTCTCTGATATCTTCAATGTGTACTCGTTCGGATAATCTTGCACGTAGGTTCATGTAGCTTTCGTTTGGGGGAATTAATCTCTATTAGCGGAATCAGCTTCCGGCAGTTGCAAATGGAGAATGGGGAAAGGTTTGCCCATGCTGTCCGTTTCATCTCTGCCGATGATTTGGAATCCCAAATGGAGATAGAACTGGAGTGCTTTTTCATTCTGCTCGTTTACGTCCACCTTATCCAACTGCTTTTTCCGA
>OHBJ01001396.1_pt1 | contig 16521 bp, 12 predicted proteins | sample 1577241 | NCBI WGS metagenome assembly OHBJ01 (sample SAMEA3541594, study PRJEB24748) | human gut metagenome | biome: human gut; feature: human-associated habitat; material: faeces | place: China | collected 2012 | reverse complement strand
TGCAATGAAGAATGGCAGCAGTACGCTGCTCAGATAATTGGTCATGTAGAGCACGCTTGTTGGTCCACTGCTTCTCGTGGAAACGCTCATAGGGCACGACGGGGGCCAGCAGCCCGGCGAACTCCTCGTAGTGCTCCCGCAGCTTGGCGTACGCGCGCAGCTGGCGCTCCTCCTCGGCCTCGTCCAGCTGCGCCTTGATGCCGTCGGCTGCCTGCTTCGCGATGCCCGCCACGGCCTTGCACCTGTCCTCGAACGCGGCCAGGGGCTTCGTGTACTCGCGGCTCACGGCCTTGCGGCGCTCGTCTATCTCCTTGGCGATGCCGTTGAGGTAGGCGCGGTCGCGCTTGGCGGCCTTCACGTTCTCGTCCTTGCCCATGTCGTAGGTCGCGCCCTCGTAGTCGGCCACCAGCCTGCGCACGTGCGCCTCCAGGGCGTCGAAGTTGGCCTCGATCACGGCGGGGGAGTACGCCACGGTCAGCTCTGACGCCTCCTCGGGCTCGATGATCTCGGCCTCAACTGCTTCGCTCATTTACTCCTCGCTTCCCAGGCGCGCCATGCACGCCTCGTAGGTTTCCGTCTCGGCCGCGTTCGGCTCGTAGCCGTCGGCCTTCATGGCCTCGTAGATGATGGTCACGTTCTCGACCGTCGCTCGGTTGAGGTACACGGAGCTGCCGCCTTCCATGAGGCTCCAGGCCGTCCAGCCGCTCATGTTCCACGCTGCCCGCCAGCCCATGGCCACGGCCAGCTCGGTGGGCGTGCGCAACTTTACCACAGGCAAGCATGAACTTTACCCCATTCCATTGGCCGAAATCCAATCGAACGCGGCTTTGAATGGAGAAAACAATCCGGGATTTGAGTAATTTCATTTTCTGGGTATGAACTGACAATGGATGGAGAAAGTATAAACATCTTACTGTTTCTCCATCCTTGTATGTAAGGATGATAATTTGAGCAGATATAACCTATAGAATATGCATATATTTATGAAGAAATTTTTATTATTTTGTTACGCAGTTGCTACATTGCAGGGATTCTCTGGCTGTTCACCCAGTCAACCAAAGGAAGATTACGGCTGGTTGAAAAACGCGATAGACACTTCTGTGCAACAACTGGAAGAAACAGTGGCGGATGTAGGGGATTCAGTCTTGTTGCCCCGTTCCATCTGGACGGGATACGATATGGATTTTCTCTGTAGCCAGTTACAAAGAGAGCCTGTAACTTTTAAAGACTCCTTGCGGATGAAACCTGTGAAAGATGCCTTGGGAAGCCGTAGATATTGCAGTTCCATCTATGATTGGACAAGCGGTTTTTTCCCCGGAAACTTGTGGTACGCATATCAGTTGACTGGTATAGAAGACTTGAAAAAAGATGCGGTGAAATTTACGAATTACCTATATCCGTTGAAAGATTATAAAGGTACACACGATATCGGATTCATGGTGAATTGCAGTTATGGTAATGCGCACCGTCTGTCTCCTGCCGACACTATCCGTCAGATATTGGTACAGACTGCTGATAATTTGTGCGGTCGTTTCGACTCGAACATAGGCTGTATCCGTTCCTGGGATTTTGGGAAGTGGAATTTCCCTGTGATTATTGATAATATGATGAATCTGGATTTATTGTTTTACGTCAATCATCTTACGAATGATCCCAAGTATAAAGAAGTCGCATTGAAACATGCTGAGACAACAATGAAAAACCACTTTAGGAATGATCATTCGTCCTACCATGTAGTAAGCTACAATAGCGATGGCAGCGTAGAAATGAAATGTACGCATCAGGGGAAAAATGATGATTCCTCATGGGCGCGCGGACAAGCTTGGGGAGTATATGGATATACATCTTGTTATCGCGAGTCGAAAGATGCAGCTTTCTTACAGCAGGCTCAAAATATCGCGGCATTAATCATGGAACGTGTAAAGACTGACGATGCGATTCCTTTGTGGGACTACGATGCTCCGGACGTACCGGAAACACCTCGTGATGCATCCGCTGCTTCTGTCACAGCTTCTGCCTTGATAGAACTCAGTACTCTTGTAGACGACGGACAAGTCTATTTTGATTACGCCGAGAAACTGCTTAAGTCTCTTTCTTCCGACGTTTACTTGGCAAAGGTTGGTACTAACCAGGGATTTATCCTGATGCACTCTACAGGTTCATTGCCTAATGGTTCTGAAATTGATACACCTATCAATTATGCCGATTATTACTATCTGGAGGCTTTAACCCGATATATGCAAGTAAAAGGAATTGATTATAAATCGCTATAAACAAAATTAATATACCATGAAGATAACAAAGTATATTCTTAGCTTTACTTTTCTGCTGGTTGTGTTATGTGCGGAAGCACAGCAGTTGCGGAAGGAAGCTTTCGACTTACTGAATCTGGATTATCCGGGATTGGAGAGAGTGAAAGCTGCATGTGACCGACAACAATGGGATGAGGCTGCCAAAGCCTTATTGGACTATTACCGCCAACGTACCGGCATAGGACATCCCGATATCGATATGCAGAATATCAAGATCTCCAAGGAAGAACAGAAATGGGCGGATGATGCCTTGGAACATACGTTTTTTGTGCACAAAGGATATCAGCCTTCTTATAATTACGGCAAAGATATCAACTGGCAATATTGGCCGGTACAAGACAATGAGTTGCGCTGGCAATTGCACCGCCACAAATGGTTCACCCCAATGGGTAAGGCATATCGAATCTCTGGAGACGAGAAATATGCTAAAGAATGGGCATACCAATATATGGATTGGATTAAAAAGAATCCTTTGACAGGGGTAGAGAAAGAAGAATACGAACTGGTCAGCGCAGGCGAGGTAAAGGGAAATGCGGAAAATGTACGCTTTGCATGGCGTCCTCTGGAGGTGAGCAACCGTTTGCAGGATCAAACGCTGCAATTCCTGTTGTTCGTTTCTTCAAAGGCTTTCACTCCGGAGTTCTTGACTGAATTTCTGATTAATTATCACCGGCATGCACTGCATATTCTTGGCAATTACTCGGATCAGGGTAACCACTTGTTGTTTGAAGCTCAGCGCATGGTATATGCGGGTGCGTTTTTCCCCGAATTTAAGGAAGCAAGCGAATGGAGAAAAAGTGGGATAAGCATTTTGAACCGCGAAATTAAAAAACAAGTCTATCCGGATGGTGGTCAATATGAATTGGACCCGCATTATCATCTGGCGGCAATCAATATTTTCTGCAAGGCTTTGCGTATGGCGGATGTTAATGGCTTCCGTCAGGAATTTCCAGCCGAATACGTGAATACAGTCAAGAGCATGATTGAGTTTTATGCCAACATTTGTTTTCCGGATTACAGCAATCCTTGTTTCAGTGATGCCAAGTTGGGAGACCGTCCGGCAGAAATCCGTAATTATCAGGATTGGCTCAAGCTATTTCCTGATTGTGAGTGGATTCGTTATTATGCCACAGAAGGTCGTGAAGGCGCTCCCTTGCCCAACCTTTCTCACGGTGCGCAGACTTCCGGCTTCTTTACTTTCAGAAACGGCTGGAAGCAGGATGCTACCGTAATGGTTGTAAAGGCCGGTCCCAAAGGGGAATGGCACTGCCAGCCGGACAACGGAACTTTTGAGTTTTGGTTCAATGGCCGGAATCTCTTCCCGGATAGCGGTTCCTACGTCTATGCCGGTGATGATGAAGTAATGAAACTTCGTAATTGGTTTCGCCGGACAAGTTCTCACAATACGTTGACATTGGATGGGAAAAACCTGCAAACAACCCAGTCTGTCACCAAACTATGGAAGCCCGAAGGCAATGAGCAGATTCTGGTGACTGAGAATCCGCATTATGATGGTTTGAAACACAGACGTTCTGTTTTCTTTGTAGACCAATCTTATTTTGTAATTGTAGATGAAGCCGTGGGAAACGCCCAAGGAGTAGTGAATCTGAACTACCATTTGTGTGAAGGTACTGTAAATATAGACAGAAAGAATAATATGCTGACTACAGTTTATGACGGCCCAAGCAACGTGAAACTGCAATGCTTTGCCGAGAAGAAAATTTCAATGAAAGAAAAAGAAGGCTGGCGTTCAACTGCCTATCGTTTACGAGTACCCCGTACAACTGTATCTTTTGATATAGATAAAAAGGATTCGGACGCTGTACGTTACATAACTATTCTTTATCCGTCGAAAAATACAGCTTCCTTCCCTATATTCAAAGCTAAGTTCCTGAACAAGGCATTTGACGAAAATGGGGTGAAAATAGAAATATCTGTTGGCGGAAAGAAACGTCAATTGGAATATAAACTATAATAACCCGTTGGCGGAATTAATTCATTACCGCTGCGGAATGACTGCAATGATACTTTAATGGTTTGTTGTAATATATTGAAGGTATGAATCTGCTTTGTAATATTTTGATTATCAGTACCTATTGGATGCATTGCATTCAGTATACGATTGAACCCTATTCAGTATACGACTGAATGGCATTCAATATACGACTGAATTAGGTTCAGTATACTGCTATTTCTTGCATCTGTATTATTTGTAAGGAATGCAGATTGCTGTTCCGTGCCTTATTGCAGTTCACAATCGTCCGGATTTTCTTAAATTCCGCCAACGGGTTATAAAAGATTTTTATAATGAATCGTTTATCATACATATTTCTGCCTTTGACTGCCATCGGAATGTCCGCTTGCAGTTCCGGCAAAGAGGAAGTGAAACGTCCGAATATCATCTTTATGATGACGGACGACCATACTACGCAAGCTATGTCATGTTACGGTGGACGTTTCCTTCAGACTCCCAACATGGATAGGATTGCCAATGAAGGTGTTCGTATGGACAATTGTTATGCGGTCAATGCTTTATCCGGCCCGTCAAGAGCTTGTATCCTGACGGGCAAATTCAGCCACATCAATGGATTCACAGACAATGCCAGCACTTTCGATGGTAACCAACAGACCTTCCCTAAATTGTTGCAGGCCGCCGGTTACCAGACTTCAATTGTCGGCAAATGGCATCTGATTACCGAGCCTCAGGGATTTGACTATTGGTGTATCCTGACCGGACAACATGAACAGGGGGATTATTACAATCCCGATTTCAACGAGAACGGAAAGCAGATTGTAGAGCAGGGCTATACAACTGACGTTATTACAGACAAGGCTATCGAATATCTGGAACACAGAGACAAAAGCAAGCCTTTCTGCATGATGTATCACCAGAAAGCCCCTCACCGTAACTGGATGCCCGCTCCTCGTCATTTGGGAATGTTCAACAATACCGTGTTTCCCGAACCTGCCACGCTTTTCGATACATACGAAGGCAGAGGCTCTGCTGCTATAGAACAGGATATGTCCATCGAGCATACATTGACCAATGACTGGGATCTGAAACTGCTGACCCGTGAAGAAATGCTGAAAGATACGACCAATCGCCTCTATCAAGTCTACAAGCGTATGCCGGCTGATGTACAAGATAAGTGGGATTCGGTATACGCCCAGCGTATTTCAGAATACCGTAGCGGCAACTTAAGAGGGAAAGAACTGATCAGTTGGAAGTACCAGCAATATATGCGCGATTACTTGGCAACTATTGTAGCTGTGGACGAAAATATAGGAAGGTTGCTCGGCTATCTGGAGAAAAACGGTGAATTGGACAATACAATCATAATCTATACTTCGGACCAGGGTTTCTTTCTGGGCGAACATGGCTGGTTCGACAAGCGCTTTATGTATGAAGAATGCCAGCGCATGCCATTGGTTATCCGTTATCCGAAGGCCATCAAGGCGGGGAGTGTATCGAGCGCTATTGCCATGAATGTGGATTTTGCTCCTACCCTGCTGGATTTTGCCGGAGTAGATATACCAGCAGATATTCAGGGACAGTCTCTCAGGACCATTCTGGAGAATGGGGGGAAAACACCGGCTGACTGGAGAAAAGCCGCCTATTATCACTATTATGAGTATCCGGCAGAGCACTCGGTTAAAAGGCATTACGGCATTCGTACCGCTGACTTCAAGCTGATTCACTTCTATAACGATGTGGACGAATGGGAAATGTATGACTTGAAGAATGACCCGAGTGAACTGAACAGTGTGTTTGGTAAACCGGAGTATGCCGACAAACAAGCGGAACTCATTTCATTGCTGAAAAAGATTCAAAAACAGTATAAGGATGATGACCCCGATGAAAAGGTCAAAGAGTTATTCAAAGGTGACAGACGATTGATGAAAAACAGATAATCTAAATTTAAATTATGGACAGAAGAAATTTTTTAAAGCATACCGGCTGGTCTCTTGTCGGGCTGGCCGCTTCCGGTAGCCTATTATCTGCATGTCAGCAAGGAACTGCCGCAGGAAAGAAAGTCATGCCCTCTGCCAGTAATCTGAAGTATTTCTGGGGAGATTTGCATAATCATTGTAACATAACCTACGGTCATGGCGACATGCGTTCTGCATTTGAGGCTGCCAAAGAACAACTGGATTTTGTATCTGTCACTCCTCATGCCATGTGGCCGGATATTCCCGGAGCCGATGATCCCCGTCTGAAGTGGGTGATCGATTATCATACCGGTGCCTTCAAGCGTTTGCGAGAGGGAGGTTATGAGAAATATGTCGCCATGACCAATGAATACAATAAGGAAGGAGAATTCCTGGCTTTTGTTGGTTATGAGGCGCACAGCATGGAACATGGCGACCATGTGGCTCTGAATTATGACTTGGACGCACCGCTGGTGGAATGTACCTCCATTGAAGACTGGAAACGGAAAGCCCGCGGGCATAAGGTATTTATTACTCCGCATCATATGGGATATCAGACAGGCTATCGCGGATACAATTGGAACTTCTTTACGGAAGGAGACCAGACCCCGTTTGTAGAGATGTATTCCCGCCATGGATTGGCAGAAAGCGATCAGGGAGATTACAGTTATCTGCATGACATGGGTCCCCGCCAATGGGAAGGTACTATTCAATGCGGATTGGAGCAAGGTAAGAAATTCGGTATTATGGGTTCGACCGACCAACATGCAGGTTATCCGGGCAGTTACGGTGACGGTCGCATAGGTATCCTTGCAGAATCGTTGAGCCGTGATAAAATCTGGGATGCCATGAAGAACCGTCATGTCTGCTGTGCCACCGGTGATAAAATAAATATAGATTTTCGTTTGAATGATGCGTTCCCGGGTGATGTCGTACGGGGAAATAGCCGTCGTATTTATCTGAATGTGGAGGGAGGTAGCTGTATTGATTATATTGACATCGTTAAGAACAGAAAGTGCATTGCTCGTTTAAGTGGCCCATTGTTGCCCGAGATGCCAGAAGGAGATATGGTACGTTGCAAGGTAAAAGTTGATTTCGGTTGGAACCGCGAAGAACAGTATGTGCATTGGCAAGGAAAGCTGTCCATAAACAAAGGAACTATCAATGCAGTGGAACCTTGCTTCCGTGGCGCTGCCTTCACTTCTCCGCAACCGGGAGAACCAGAGTTTGAGACAAAAGTTAACCGTATTGTGTCTGTTACGAGCAAGGATACAGAGTTGGATATGTACAGTTCCAAAAACCCCAATACCACGACTCCTGCCACGCAAGCTGTCATTCTGGATGTGACTATGCCTAAAGATGGCGTGATTACAGCCGAATTCAATGGCAAGAAATTTGAGCATTCGTTGGGTGAACTTTTGGAAGGTTCCCGTTCACATTTCATGATAGGGTGGCTCAGTGAGGCTATTCTCTTCAACCGTGCAATGCCGGAAAGTTGCTTTACGGTTGAGCATTATATGGAGGATACCCAACCCGAAAGAGATACGGACTATTACTATGTCAGGGTTCGCCAGCGTGACCAGCAATGGGCATGGAGTTCTCCTATATGGGTAGAAAGAACATAATGTTTCCTTATTTGATATAATAAACTATGGAATATGCAATTGGCATTGATTTAGGTGGTACATCTATAAAATATGCTTTGGTGGATAAAGCGGGTAATTCTTTCTTTGAGGGAAAATTACCCTCTTTTGCTTCTGTTTCAGCTGCAAAAGTAATAGAGCAGTTGATAAAAGCTGTCATGTTGTTAAAAGATGAAGCTGCCAAACAAAACTGGACAGTATTGGGCATTGGGCTTGGTACACCCGGAATTGTAGATGAGACGAACCGTATCGTATTGGGAGGTGCAGAAAATATTATCGGTTGGGAAAACATAGATGTGGCTTCTCTTTTGGAAGAACAGATGAAACTACCGGTAGTCGTTGGAAATGACGCCAACCTGATGGGGTTGGGGGAAGCGAAATATGGTGCAGGGAGGGGGTGTACCCACGTGGTGTTTCTGACAGTGGGAACCGGCATCGGTGGAGCCGTCATCATTGATGGCAAATTATTCAACGGCTATGCCAATCGGGGTACGGAGCTGGGACACGTGCCATTGATTGCTAATGGTGAACGTTGTGCCTGCGGAGCGATCGGCTGCCTGGAGCATTATGCCTCGACTTCTGCTTTGGTAAGGCATTTCAGCACGTTGGCTAAAGAGCGGAATCTGAGTTTTGATATGGAAATAAACGGAGAACTAATAGTCCGCCTGTATCATGAAAATTTTCCGATGGCTGTTGAATGCATGAGTGAACACTTTTACTATTTGGGAAGAGGAATTGCCGGATTTGTCAATATATTCAGCCCTCAACGGATTGTATTGGGAGGAGGGGTTACAGAATCCGGTATTTTCTATTTAGAGAAAATAAGGGAAGTGGTTCGAGAGCATGTTATAGCCGATTGTGCCTTAAATACAGAAATTGTAGCCGCATCATTGGGTAATAAAGCCGGATTTATCGGAGCGGCATCATTAATCTTAAAATGAACGATATATCATGAAAAGTAACAAGAAATGGAGTATGCTGACATTAATCATGATGTTTTGGTTTACTATTTCATTCATTACGAATATTCTCGGGCCGTTAATCCCCGACATTATCCATAACTTTGAACTGAAGGATCTGGCAATGGCAGGGTTTATTCCGACCTCTTTTTTCTTGGCCTATGCCATCATGTCGATACCGGCAGGTATATTAATAGATAAATATGGAGAAAAGCCGGTGCTATTTACCGGCTTCCTAATGCCATTTATAGGTACTACCTTGTTTGCATGTTTCCCTTTTTACCTGATACTGCTTCTGTCTTCTTTCATCATTGGTTTGGGAATGGCCATGTTGCAAACTGTAATCAACCCTTTGCAACGTGTTGTCGGCGGAGAGGAGAATTATGCGTTTATAGCAGAGTTGGCACAGTTTGTATTCGGAGTAGCCTCTTTTATCAGTCCCTTGGTTTACACTTGGCTGATACATGCACTGGAACCGGAAGTTTATCAGCAGGGACAGAACTTTTTGCTGGATATTCTGGCAAAAGTTACTCCGGTTACTCTTCCCTGGGTTTCTCTGTATTGGGTATTTACAGCACTGTTGTTGGCTATGCTGCTCGTTGTGTCATTCGTTCATTTTCCGCGCATTGAATTGAAAGATGATGAACGCAGTGGTTCCTCCTCTTCCTATAAAAAATTGTTCCGTCAAAAATACGTATGGCTTTTCTTTTTGGGAATCTTCTGTTATGTCAGTACAGAACAGGGTGTCTCTATTTTTATGAGTACCTTCTTGGAACAGTATCATGGCATTGATCCAAAAACTGTCGGTGCACAAAGTATCAGTTATTTCTGGGGTTCGATGACCGTCGGTTGCCTATTTGGTATGTTCTTGCTGAAGCTGATAGACAGTAAACGTCTCCTACAAATATCAGGACTGCTTTCCATGAGTTTACTCTTGATCGCATTGTTCGGTTCTGCAAAAGTTGCGGTATGTGCATTTCCGGCAATCGGTTTCTGCATTTCAATGATGTACTCCATCGTATTTTCACTGGCTCTGAACACAGTAGCCCAGAATCACGGTTCTTTTGCCGGTATTCTTTGCTCCGGAATTGTGGGAGGCGCAGGAGGTCCGCTGTTTGTCAGTCTGCTATCCGATACCACTTCATTACGCATAGGAATGCTCCTTATCTTGGTTTTCATGGGATATATTACGTTTATCGGTTTTTGGGCACATCCACTGGTCAACAATAAGACAGTCAGCCTGAAAGAACTGGTTGGTTTCAAAAACAAAAATAAAATACTGAAATGAGAAAGATATTATTAGGCTTACCCGCCTTTTGCCTATTGATGGCATGTGGCAGTTCCGAGCAATCTGCTGTCATAACAGTTTCCGACGAGACATTGATGCACGAAGTTCGTGCAACTCCCTCTCCTGCGAATGGTGCTTGCGTTAAGATGAATCCGCCGCGCTTTATGTGGCCGGATAAATTCCCGCATTTAGGTCCGGTATTGGATGGAGTTCCGGGACAAGTGGATGAAAAACCGAAAGTAGTCTATCGGATTCGTATTTCTCAGGACAAGAACTTTCAAAAGGAAGTGTTGATTGGGGAACGCGCCTGGGCTTTTTTCAATCCTTTCCAGTGCCTGGCTCAGGGAAAATGGTACTGGCAATATGCTTACGTCACTCCTGGAGGTAAAGAAGAATGGTCACCGGTTTATCAATTCCATATAGGTAAAGATACACCGGAATTTAATCCGCCCACATTGGAGAAAGTCTTGGCAAAATATACGTCTCACCACCCACGCGTATTATTGGATGCGGATGATTGGGAGGAAATTATAACGAAGAATAAAAATAATCCGGAAGCTCAGGCCTATATGGACAAAGCTTCCCGGTGCATTTCTCATCCGTTGAAGCATCTTCAGGAAGAGATAGATACAACAAATGTAGTTACATTAACCAATGTAGTACAGCGTGAGTCAGCCCTTATCCGCGAGAGCCGTAAGATTGTGGATAGAGAAGAAGCCAATGTGGAAGCATTGGTACGCGCCTATCTGCTGACGAAAGACAAGAAGTATTATCGTGAAGGCATCAACCGGTTGAGTGAAATCCTTTCCTGGCAAACAAGCAAATACTTTGCAGGTGACTTCAATCTATCCACTTTGCTCTCTATGAGCACATCGGCGTACGACGGGTTCTACAACCTGTTGTCTCCGTCAGAAAAACAGTTATTATTAGATAATATCCGGAATATCGGGAATAAATTCTATAATGAATACGTTAATCATCTGGAGAACCGTATTGCAGACAATCATGTATGGCAAATGACTTTCCGCATTCTTACAATGGCGGCCTTTGCCACAGTTGGTGAGATTCCGGAAGCATCCGTGTGGGCAGATTATTGCTATAATGAATGGATCTCCCGTCTTCCGGGACTGAATAAGGATGGTGCTTGGCATAATGGAGATTCATATTTTCATGTAAATATACGCACGCTGATAGAGGTACCGGCCTTTTTCTCCCGTATATCCGGTTTCAATTTCTTTGCCGATCCGTGGTATAACAACAATGCTTTATATGTCATTTACCAGCAACCTCCCTTTTCCAAATCCGGAGGACATGGCAATTCGCATGAGGGACAGCGCACTCCGAATGGAGGTCGCGTAGGATATGCAGATGCGCTGGCACGCGAATGTAACAATCCGTGGGCGGCAGCTTATGTACACGAAATTATGCAGGAAGACCCTGATATTCTGTCGAAAGCTTTTGAAGCCAAACCGGCGGACTTGACCTGGTATCGTTGTACGACAAAAAAGGAGAGGCCTGCTTATAGTAGCAAGCTGTTGGAGCTGCCTCAGTCCAAAGTTTTCAGCCAGACAGGCACTGCACTGATGAACACAGACATAGGACATCACACCAACAATGCCATGCTCTCTTTCCGTAGCAGCCCCTATGGTGCCACTTCCCATGCTTTAGCTAATCAAAACGCCTTCAATACTTTCTTTGGTGGAAAGGCAATTTTCTATAGCAGTGGACATCGTACCGGCTTTACAGATGACCATTGCATGTATGCTTATCGGAATACTCGCGCCCATAATTCCATATTGGTGAATGGTATGGGACAAAAGATTGGAACGGAAGGTTATGGATGGATTCCTCGCTATTATGAAGGAGAAGAAATCTCCTACGTTGTAGGTGATGCTTCTAACGCTTATGGAAAAGTGGTTTCTCCGTTGTGGCTGGAACGTGGGCGCTTGTCTGGTACTCAGTATACACCGGAGAAAGGTTGGGATGAGAATAAACTGGATTTTTTTCGAAGACATATTGTTCAGCTGGGACGTTCGGGTTTGTTCGTTGTTTATGACGAACTGGTTGGTAAAGAACCGGTAGAATGGAATTATCTGCTGCATACGGTAGAACTGCCCATGGAAGTCGCTGAAGAGAAAGACGGATTGCGCATCTTAGGAAAGAACAAGGCAGACGGAGTATCTATAGCTCATCTGTTCTCCTCACAGAAAATGACTTATGCGCAAACAGACACCTTTTTTGTGGCTGCTGTTGATTGGAAAAAACGACTTGGCAAAACTCTCTCCAATCATTATCATTTTACAGCAACGACAGCTTCTTGCAGCAAAATCTGTTTTCTCAATGTGATTGATGTACATGGAAACAACCGTGCCGATGCTGTAATTAATCGTGAAAGGAACCGCATAACAGTAGAAGAATGGGTTATCGAATGTAATCTGGAAGGTGAAGGTAATGCGTTCTTGTATATAGAGAATAAACAGAACGGTGTTTCGCTGGACTTCAATTATGACTCAAACAAAGGTGCTACGACCATCATAGATCGGGTAGACGGAAAGAAAGTAGAAAAAAGGCTGGTTGATGCCTTACCGGAACTTGAAATATGATATCACTTTAAAACAAAATTGAATTATTGAAATAATATGGTAAAAGAAAATTCAATGAAGTATTTGGCTTGTTTTTCGTTGTTATGCTCTTCTATGGCTTCTGCCATCGAACGTCCTAACATCATCTACATCTTCACCGATCAGCAAACGGCCAGCGCCATGAGCTGTGCCGGAAATCCGGATCTGCACACTCCCAACCTTGACCGTTTGGCAGCGGCCGGTATACTATTTAATAACGCTTATTGTACAGCTCCACTCAGTGGCCCCTCACGTGGAGCTATGTTTACAGGGTACTATCCGGATGCAGTAGGGCTGTCTGTCAACGGATCACCGATGCCCGACTCTCTTAAGGCACAAACACTGGGCACTTTAATAAAGAATGCCGGTTATGATTGTGCCTATGGCGGTAAATGGCATCTTCCTTTACTCGAAGTTCCAGACAAAGAATATGGCTTCGACAATATATATAAACATAGTGATGATGGGCTGGCAGAAGCTTGTGCCGAATATCTCTCGCGCAAACATAAAAAGCCGTTTTTTTTGGTGGCTTCCTATGACAACCCACATAATATCTGCGAATATGCACGTCGTCAGAACTTCCCTTATGGAAATATTGATATACCTGATATACGGGATTGTCCGGGATTGCCTGCCAATTTTGCCAAAAACCCGTATGATGCTGACGTCATTGAAAGTGAAAGAATCAATAACTACAATGTATATCCAACCGCTGGTTTTACCCCCGAAGACTGGCGTATGTACCGATATACTTATTATCGCTTGGTAGAAAAAGTAGATAGAGAAATAGGAAAGATTATTGATGCCATCGATCGGAATAATCTTTGGGAAAATACAGTGGTAATCTTTTCCAGCGATCACGGCGATGGTATAGGTGCCCATCGTTGGAACCAGAAGTCTGCTTTATATGAGGAGATTATCAATATCCCTCTTATTGTAACGCTGCCAGGCAAGAAGAATGCAGGCAAAGTGTTACCCCAGCTTATTAGTAACGGTGTAGATTTCTTTGCCTCCGTGTGTGACTGGGCAGGTGCCAAAATGCCGAAGGGAGCAGCAGGAAAGTCTTTCCGGAAAATTGCAGAGGAAGGAAATCCGCAAGCTTTACATCAAGAATATATCATCACCGAAACACGGTTTGACGGTAGCAAGACGAGGGGCTGGGTAGTACGTAGCGAACGTTATAAATATGTGCTTTACGATAAAGGAAGATATCGCGAACAGCTGTTTGATATGCAAAATGACAGAGGGGAAATGAGAAACCTGATAATGGAAAACTCATATGGCCAGAAACTGCAAGAATTACGCGATATTCTTGAGAAATGGATGAACATCTATAACGTACGTCCAAGTCGCCCGAAACTGCATGATGTCCCTGGGAAAACACTTAAAAATGTTCATAAGTAACGTTTGTCTGATGGCTTAATCACAAGGAGGAGTCGAAATGACCAATCAGTTTTATGCCTAGCTGGCATTGTTTAGGTCTCGTGTTTCTCATTCTGATATGAAGCTTGATTAAGAGATCTTTTCAGTGAAAGGTACCGGGGCCTATCAATCTCAACTTGGCAAATGTAACCCTTCGCTTGGCCATGCTGAAGTTTACAATTATGCTTCAAGTTTTAGAATTGAATATCATCGCTTGTATTGAATAGGTGTTAAGTAACTTCTGTTTATAGAATTTTCAAAGCCACCAGGCTCGAAGGCCGTTTCGGTACACAAAAACAGTATTACTCACTATCGAAAATTAAAGTACGGAACAGGAAAACAGAAATCCTATAGAGGAAGTTGTTAGGCTTCTTCCAAACGGATAAGATTTTAGCTCAGAGAGAGAAAATACAATAAAATGGCATATGAGATGGTAGGAGCAAATCATCTGCATATGCCATCTTACTTTTTTATGACATTTACTGAATATCCCTAATTAAGGGGCTATCTATTTTCGAATAGCCCCTTAATTAGGGATATTATTATAGTAAAATCCTTTTATTCTGAAACTTCATTAAGTTCACTGCTCTTTTTGCCTTTTATCAGTATGTAAGCGATAGGAGATGCAACGAACAGAGAAGACATTGTACCGAATACAACACCCAGAATCATGGCGAATGCGAAGCTGCGGATAGAGTCACCACCGAGGATGAAGATACACAGCAATACAATCAAGGTACTCAGTGAAGTATTGATGGTGCGTGCCAAAGTTGTATTCAATGAGTCATTGAACAACTGGAACTTGTCACGCTTCGGATAGAGACCGAAGAATTCACGTACACGGTCGAAGATTACCACCTTGTCGTTGATAGAGTAACCGATAGCTGTCAGGATGGCGCCGATAAAGGTCTGGTCGATTTCCAGAGAGAACGGCATCCAGCCCCAACAGATGGAGTAGGCACCCAGGATGATGGTGGTGTCACACGCCAGTGCGGCTACTGAACCGATACTGTATGCAATATTGCGGAAACGGATCAGGATATAGATACCGATGGCAATCAATGCAAGTACAACAGACCAGATGGCTGAAACCTTGATGTCGTCTGCGATACTCGGACCTACCTTCTGGGAACTGATGATACTTCCGCCCGTATGGTTTTCGCGGTCGATGAAGGTTTCCAAAGTGATGTTCTGAGTCAATACCGGCTTCAGAGTCTCATACAGATATGCTTCGATTTCAGAGTCGCCGCAAATTGGGTACTACACTCGAAGAGAAAGACCTTTATGAATGGAATGCTCGTGTGCAGATTACGACTTGGGGCAATCGTACTTGTGCTGACGACGGTGGCTTGCGTGATTATGCACATAAGGAGTGGAACGGTATCTTGCGCGATTTCTACTATATGCGCTGGGCAGCCTATTGGAGGACCTTGCAGGATCAGCTGGACGGTAGTTATCTGAATGCCACGGCAGATACTTATACGATCACCTATGACGGTCAGAAAGAGGGCGAGACCTTCACAACAGAAGCTTCCCCTTATGCAGAAGTACTCTTATCCGAAGGAAAAGTAACCGATGAACAGGAAACATTTTTGACGGAGTGGGAGCTTTTGCAGTATGATGAGCACACGATTTCCGTATGTGATTGCCATCAGGTTGACTTCCAAATCAGCGGAAAATCCTTTCAGAAACTTCCACAGACCTGCTGTACACAGGACTGTCAGCAATATTCCATGCAAAACACTTAAGGCAATGCCCTGCGTTGCTATCTGATTTGCTGTGGTCTGTTTTTTTGCTCCCAGATAATAAGCGATCCCGGCATTGATCCCGATTCCAATACCAACACCGATGGCTGTAATCAGATTCTGTATCGGATATACAAGTGCCAGTGCCGTCATCGCTTCTTCACTTAATTTTGCAACAAAATAGCTGTCTACGATGTTATACAGTGCATTCACTGCCATGGAGATGACCATCGGCAGCGACATGGATAACACCAGCGGCAGTATTTTTCGCTCTTTCATAAAACTTTGATCCATATATTTCCTCCATCTAATAATACAACGTGCTTTACAGACTTTATCAGCTGATTAGCAATCGCCAAATACCAGCATGCTGTATTTTTCTCAACATGGCAACAAAAAAACGCCACATAACTACCTTTCGATAGCTATGTGGCGAAAAAAGAACTTTCTTAAAAAATCCACACCCTGTACGGGTTTTGTTATTCTCTTTATTCTTCGGTAGAATCCGAATCTTCCGCTGTCAAATCGACTTCATCGAAATCGTCTGCAACATTCTCATCTGCATTCTCTGCTGCGGCCGAGGGCGGCAGCAAGCCCGCCG
>OHBJ01001393.1_pt1 | contig 16537 bp, 15 predicted proteins | sample 1577241 | NCBI WGS metagenome assembly OHBJ01 (sample SAMEA3541594, study PRJEB24748) | human gut metagenome | biome: human gut; feature: human-associated habitat; material: faeces | place: China | collected 2012 | reverse complement strand
GTGCTTACGCCGTGGTTCACCGAACTGGAGATGTAGTAGAAGTCAGGGCGCCGGGTGCAGATGTCGCGTATCTTGTCGAGCGAATCGTCTTTTGAGCCATCGTTGACAAAGAGGACGCACGTCGGGATGGGAGCTTCCTTGAGGTAGTCGGAGAACTCCTTCTCCACCCTTTCCATGTTGTCGGTCTCGTTGTAGACGGGAACGACTATTGTCATTTCATATTGCGAGGTCTTGTTCATTGCTTCTTCTTGATGATTGTAATGCGGTTGTAGAGGAGGTCGGTGTAATGCTGTTTGCCGGGGGCATGATGGTTGTTGTCATAAGTGCCGATGTAGAGGGTATCCACCTGTGCCAGGACTTCGCGGGGCAGGAGCTCACCCACCGGACGGTTGGAAACGGTGACCATCGGCAGACGCGCCATTACGGAATCCGGATTGGCATAGTCGAGAGGACGCACCCTGCGGCCGGCTTCGAGCACCATCTCCATGCGGGGCGTCTGCGTGGGATGCAGGTAATAGAAGTCATATCCGCGGAGGCGCGGGTCGTGGCGCGTGGCGGAGATGGAGTTGTACTGCGGGTTGGAGAAGAAGTGCGAAATCTGCCCCATGAGCATGACTTCGGCCACAATGAAGATGCAGCAGACGCTGTCCACGAATGTGTGGACGTGTCCCTTCACCGTGGTGACGGCCATCACCGCGGCGATACCGAGGAAAAGTACTGCGCACACTACCGCCACCCAGGCGTCCACTTTCTCCATCCCCAGCCAAAGGTAAATCACCGCTGCGGAGAGACCGAGGGTGATGACGGTAATCAGCCAGCCGTTGATGCGGTAGAGCAGCCGTGACCATTTGTCCCTGTTCCAATTGTCGGCCACCCATTCGAGCCACAGCCCGACACTCATGGCACACGGGGCGCAGAGCGGCAACAGGTAGCGCATCTTCTTCTCGGGCATGAAGGAGAGCAGTATCACGGTAGCCAACATCCATGTAACGCCGAAGAGCAGCGCCTTGTCGCGGCGCATCCGGCGCAGGAACAGCGGACTGAACAGCGCCGCCAGCGTGGCCAGCGCCCACACTCCCATCTCGGCGAAGAAACGCCAGTAATAGTACCACGGCCGCACGTTGTGGTTGACCCACGAGGCCGACTCCTTGTTGAAGACGTATGACGCCACTTCGGGGTGGAAGACATAGACGCTGATGTACCACCACACACTAATCACGACCGTCAGCGCTATCATCAGGGTAAGCCCGAGGCCGGTGCCCTTTCCGCCGTGCGGACGGCCGTAGAAGGCGCAGGCTATGATGAAGGGTAGCAGCATCGCGAAGAAGGAAACCGGCCCTTTGCTCATGAACGAGAGACCCATGAGCAGTCCGGCAGCGACGAAGGTCAACACGCGCCTCCTGACCGTTTCCGGACGGTAGAAGAGCTTGAAAAGCAGCCATACGGCCCCTTGCATGAAGGCATGGCAGTAGATGTCCCACGTGGCGGTGCGCCCCATCAGTATCACGTTGTAACACGTCAGGAATACCAGCGTCGAGGTCAATGCCGCCCTTTTGCTGCGCGCTATCACCTTGACGGTCAGGAAGAAGAACAGCGCCCACAGAGCGCCCATGACACCGGCGGCGGCACGTTGCGCCACGATGTTCTCAGGCGACACGGCCTCGATTATGGCCGCCACCCAGGTAGGCAACGGCGGTTTCTCGAGCCGCAGGTCGCCGTTCATCGTCGGCACCATCCAGTTGTCGTACTCTACCATTTCGCGGGCCGTGACGAGGTTTCGCGCCTCCATGATGTCGGAGTCGAGCACACCGGCATTGGCGAAGAACGCCAGGATACACACCACCACGAGCCATACATATTTTTGTTTCCCGATAATTTCTTTCATCTAAGTATGTGTTGAAGTGCAAAATTACAAAATCCCCCCGGTATGTGCAAATCAAAAGAGACAGAACCTCTCAATGCCGTGCCGATTTGCAAAAAACCGGAGGTTGTATATCAGGAACATAGGCTATTACGAGAAAGCGGGCGGCCGGTTGGGGGCTGTCCGCTTATGATTCTTTTTGGGGCTTTTTTGGCGGCAGTTAGCGGCCGTAGATTTTTATTTCGGAGAGGCAGAGATCGTTCCATTTGGCACCTCGGTGGAAGTTGCCGTCGTGGAACAGGAGGCCGACGGCGCGCGTGGGCTGCGAGTTGTCGAAACTTGCGCTTACCGGGAAGTATTGCATCTCCATGCTGTCGCGTATCGGCCCTTCGTAAATGATGTCTTCTTTGTTGATGAAACCTGCCTCCTGGTCCTCGCCGTATTCTCCGTCAAACTCGGGGTGATAACGATAGATTGTCACCTTCGAGGCTCGGGTGTTGTTCTTGAACGACGTGGAGTTCTTGCAATAGCCGTTCTGAAGTTCCACACCGGTAATCTTCCCCGGGGAGGCAAGTTCGAATACCGGGCCTTGGATAATGCCATTGCCATAGTAGTCTTGGATTTGCGAAAGCTTTGCTGCCCAGGCGGTTGCGGAATTACCGTCTATCATGTTGCGGGGATGGTAATTGTTGCCGGCCTGGTTGTTGAGCTGGTAAGAGCACCACGCCGAAGCCACGCGCAGTTCGTTGCGGGGTTCTTCTGCCGTGGCGGCTGCTTCCTCCTGAGTGGCGGACGCGGCCTCAGTAGCGTCAGTTGCGCTTGCGCCGTCTTTTGCCATTACCTGCGTGGAATCGGTGGCTGCCGGTGTTTCGGCCGCGAAAGTCTTGTAGAGGAAGATGCTTGACGGAATGGCGATTAGCACCGCGGCTGCAGCAATGAGGGCCGTCTTGCCGATGCCGCGTTTCCGCTGTGCGGGTGCGTGGTTGAAATCATTCTCCGGTGCGTAGCCGTGGTTCCGGAAGTTGACGCGCGTGGCGTTATCATCCCCTGCCGGCGCAGGATTCTCTACCTTGAACGTGCTGATGAGGTTCATGAACTCGGCGGCTGACTGCGGACGGGCGTCGCGCATAAGCGACATAGCCTTGAAGACGGCGTGGCTGACGGACGGCGAAACGTCGGCTGCCAACTGCGGAAGCTTTGCGCCGGAAGCGCGTTTCAGCGCGTCGACGGGCGTTTCTCCCGAAAGCATACGATAGAGCGTGGCGCCCACGGAGTAGATGTCGGTGGCCGCGCTGTATTGGCTGGCGTCGCCGCTGCACTGTTCCGGCGGCGCGAAACCTGGCGTCAGGCCGAAGGTCGTGGCCGTGACACCGCCATTATCGGCAAACTGCTTGCTCGTGCCGAAATCGATTATCACCACCTTGCCGTTGCGATCCACCATTATGTTGTCGGGCTTTATGTCGAGGTGAAGGTGTCCCATGGAGTGCACGTAGTCGAGCGCCTCGCACACCTGCGAGATGTAGGAAAGAGCCTCTGCTTCGGGGAGACGCGACTTCTCGCGCAGAATGTCGCCCAGGGAGCGGCCGTCCACGTAGTCCATGACGTAATAGGCGGTTCCGTTTTCCTCAAATACGTCGGTAACGTGCACGATATTAGGGTGTTGCAACGTAAAGAGCACCTTTGCCTCACGAATGAAACGCTCCTTGAGTTTGGAGACGAACTCGGTTTTGCTCAGGGTTCCGATGCTCACGCGGCCGGTCTGCTCGTCGCGGTTGCAGAAATCCTGTGCGAAAAACTCTTTGATAGCCACGCGGGCCTGCATGAGGGTGTGCTCACCCTCGTAGGTGCAACCGAAGCCGCCGCTGCTTATGAATCTGACAATCCTGTATTTTTTGCCAGCCAAAAATGAACCGTTGCTCAGTGCCATGATGATTGTTCGTTTATAAGTACAATATTTTGCAAAGTTAACAAATTCCACCGAATATGCAAAGTCCAATTCTCTCCAGAACTCGGATAACGACATAACAGCGCGCCAATTTGCAAAAACCACGCCAGCCTTTTGCAAAGACGGCGCGGTTTGCAGGTCTAGTCTAATCCACAAAGGATTTAACGTGAAGTCTTATTACTTCTTAAAGTGAGTACTCAGGTGCGCCGGTTTCCAGTCTGCGTAATCAAGCGGAGTCCTATTGCAGGAACCGGCGTCAATTCCGAATTCAATCCGGAGTGGCGGCTGTCTGAACCTTTTCTCCATTAACTGTAACGTTAAATAAAGTTGAAGGAGTATTAGTTGAATTATTAACTTCGTACCAAAGACCTTTGGTATAAATATTATTACAAGTCGAGTTCGTGATTATGACGTTTCCGCCTATATTTCCCATTTCTTCGGTATGGATCTCTACAGCTCCGCGCTCCTTCAATGCATTGTCGCTTCCGTACTGAGGTTCATCGGCGGTGAATGTACAGTCTGTGACGGTCACATTACGTTCATGGACATCTTTGGCACTGCTATAAACAAGAATACCTTTATTATATTTGTTGGTAAACGTACATTTGCTCACGACCAAATTTTTCGGAGTCTCATAATAGATATTGTAATGACCGCTTCCCTGAGGTTTTGAAGCTTCTTCATTAAACTTGAATGTACAATTGTTAAAAGTCTCGCTTTCAGAGGCAAAGGCGTGGTGTTCCCCATTGAAGGTAACATTGTTATAAACTGCGCTCTTGATATTCTTGAATCCCATGGAAGTGTGGTTGTATTGATTAATCTCGGTTTCTAACGTAAGATTACTCATTACAATCTCTAATCCGGCGGGGAGTTGCTGATAACCCATATTTGAAATCGAAGTCTTTTCAGGGCTTACACCGACGAAGTTCACTGTGCCGCTTGCAGGCCATGTGATGTTTTTCACGTTGTAATCCGAGGGGGCAAGCATCACCGGTTCTCCGGTGGGAGCGGCGGCTGCGAGTGCGTCGTTGATATTGTTATAAACTGTGTTTCCTACAAGTGCGGAACCGGCCGGAAGGTTCTGCGGCAAATTAGTCTCTGCTGCAAAAGCGGGCATGATTGTTACGCTGAAGTTCGTTGTCGAAGTCAGTAACGAACCGTAGATATTCGTCTGGTAGTTGGCTCGCATCGGTACATTCGGGACCTTGATGGTATTCATGACGGTTTCACCACGCAATACATTGAATGTCAAATTATTGACATCGTTTTCATTCTGCGGGGCGAGAATGTAGTTCATCGAGAGATAGCGGTAACCGTCCATCGCCGTTCCTCCTGCGGGGAAAGCTGACTGCGCGGGTACTCCGGCAGCTCCAAGATTAACGGAAGCTGCTCCGGAGAGAGTGCCGTCCACGAGGTTGAGCGTTTTTGGAACCAGTGCTTCGAAACCGAGAGTCGTTGTCAGGTTTGCAAGATTGGTGCCGTAGGCGGAGGTAACGACCTCTGTAGCGGCATCGTTTGTTCCGAAGTTAATCTGCGCGAAGGGGCGCTTGAGATCAACCGGTTGGGTGTTTCCGCCGGTGACGGTCACTGTCTTGACGGCATAGAAAGCGTCGCAGTTGTCATTGTTTTGGACGGCTAACTCGTAATTGACAGTAAAATTCTGCGTATCCGGAGTGTAAATGTATAGACCTTCGGGAGCCGTGGAAGACTGCGCCAGGAATACTACGTCGTAAGATTCGCCATTGACGAGCTGCAACTCCACGTTTGCCGTGAGGTTGAAGTTATTTACCGTACCGTCAAAAATTACAGTCTTTTCGCCGTGTTTATAGACGAAATATTGGAGTGTGTTGGCGGAAGTTCCGTCGCTGAAAGCACGGGAGCCGAGTTCGGTGGGCAGTTGTGCCACGAACGTGATTTTGCCGCTGCCGTCGCCCTCGCCGCCTGCGATAGGCTCATCCGATGAGCAGGAAGTCAAGCCTAAGCCCACGGAAGCTATGGCCATTGCAGAAATAAGGAATTTCTTCATAATTTGTGGATTTAAGTTGTTATGTTTTAAGTGTTTTCGGTCCGGGCACGGGAGTCGGAGTATTCCTGCCGAATTGCCTGAATGCCGGAATTATCTTTGTTATGTGGATTATAAGGCTGTAAATTTAGGTAAAATAGTCCTTATTACCCTCCTGATTTTGTTAATTTTTTATTAAAAAATATAAAGATGTGTCTATTTACAAGAATTTTTCTTGATTTTCTTGTAAATAAAGCCGTTTCTATTTTTGTGATTGTGAAAAAATTCTCTCCGTCAAATCCAGTGTCAAGATTGAGAAAAAGTCCATCCACAGAAATACCGGATGCCGGGAAAAAAATGCTTATTTGAAATTTCTTCAGAAAAGACGTGGTCATTCGGTTTTTTTGTTGTAACTTTGCCGTACTGAAATTATCCGCCGCCCGGCGACGCGTTTTGTTTCTACTCACGAAGCGCACGAACGCCATCGCCAACGCGGCACGTTACGAAAACTTTTAATACTTGCGGCAGGCCGTCCGGACTCTCCCCTCGCCCGCACCTCCCCTTCGGCCGCCTCTTATAATATGAAATTATCTGATCTTAAACCCGGACAAAAATGCGTAATCACTAAAATCCTCGGTCACGGCGCCTTCCGTAAGCGCGTCATGGAGATGGGGTTCGTACGCGGCCGCGAAGTGGAAGTGCTGCTCCAGGCGCCGCTTCACGACCCTGTGAAGTATGCCCTCATGGACTACGAAATCTCCCTGCGCCGTGCCGAAGCGGAGATGATAGAAGTCGTACCCATCCTCGATGACGACCTCTCGGACAGTGTGGTGATTCCCAAACCTGAAACCGCCGAACACGAAGAGCGTGTGGTGCGCCACGAACAACCCGGCCGCACCATCAACGTAGCACTGATAGGCAACCCCAACTGCGGCAAGACCTCGATCTTCAACCGCGTGAGCGGCGCCCACGAGCATGTGGGAAACTACGCCGGCGTCACCGTCTCCGCAAAGGAAGGTAAAATCCATTACAAGGGTTACACGTTCAATATAGTAGACCTGCCCGGCACATATTCCATCTCCGCCTATTCCCCCGAGGAGAAGTACGTGATGCGCTACCTGCGCGAGGAAACGCCCGACGTGATAGTGAACGTGGTGGTGGCCTCCAACCTGGAGCGCAACCTCTACCTTACCACCGAGCTCATCGACATGAACCGCAGCATGGTGATAGACCTGAACATGTACGACGAACTGAAGAAGTCGCCCAACGTGCTCGACTACAAGCTGCTTGGCAAGATGCTCGGCGTCCCGGTAGTTCCCACCACCGCCTCCACCGGCCACGGCATTGACAAGTTGCTCGACACAATCATCAAGGTCTACGAGATGAAACATCCGGATGTCCGCCATATTCATGTGAAGATGCGCCCGGAAGTGGAGAAGGCCATGCGCCAGATAATAGACGCCATCAAGGCTGACTACTCCATCGGCCACTACGCGGCACCACGCTTCATAGCGGTAAAGCTGCTGGAAGACGACCCCGAGATGCTCAAACAGATAGAGCGCGCCGACACACACGACCATATTCTCGAAGTGGTGAAAAACGCCCGCGAACAATTGCGACGCGACCTCGGTGAAGATATTAACACCATCATTTCCGATGAGAAATACGGATTCATACGCGGAGCCCTGCGCGAGACCTTCATCGTCAACAAAAAGGAGGAACGGCGCTCCACCAAGGTAATCGACGAGATTGTGACCAACAAGCTCTTCGGTTTCCCCATCTTCCTGTTGGTGATGTGGCTTATGTTCTGGTGCACCTTCACCCTCGGGCAATACCCCATGGACTGGCTCGAAGAGGGGGTGTCGTGGCTCAGCGAGACGCTGGGGCGCTACATGAGCCCCGGACCGCTGAAGGACCTTCTGCTCGACGGCGTGATAGGAGGCGTGGGAGGCGTCATCGTCTTCCTGCCCAACATCCTCATCCTTTACGCCTTCATCTCCTTTATGGAGGATTCAGGCTACATGGCGCGCGTGGCATTCATCATGGACAAGCTGATGCACCGCATGGGGCTTCACGGCAAGTCGTTCATCCCTCTGGTAATGGGATTCGGCTGCAACGTGCCGGCCATCATGTCATCGCGCATTATCGAAAGCCGTTCCTCGCGACTCATCACCATCCTGGTCAACCCTTTCATGTCGTGCTCCGCGCGCATTCCTATATACGTGCTGCTGTGCGGCGCCTTCTTCCCACACGCCGGCACATGGGTATTCTTCGGACTGTACTTGCTGGGCATCGTGGTGGCCGTCATCACCGCACGACTGCTGCGGCGCTTCTGGTTCAAAAAAGACGAGACGCCTTTCGTGATGGAGCTCCCCCCCTATCGCGTGCCCACTGCCAAGGCGGTGTTGCGCGACATGTGGTCAAAGGCACGGCAATATCTCCAGAAGATGGGAGGACTGATTCTGGTAGCCTCAATCATCATCTGGGCGCTCTCCTACTTCCCGCGCGCCGAACACACCGACGTCCCCGCACAGTATTCCGAAGAAGTACTCGCCTCCATGCCGCAGGATTATCTCTCCACACTCGACGCAGAACAGCGTGAGGAAGCGGTCACCAACCAATACCAGCAGAGCAACTCTATCCTGGCCCACATAGGCCACTTCACAGAGCCGGTGGTGCGCCCCATGGACTTCGATTGGCGCGTATCGGTGTCGCTGCTTACAGGAGCGGCCGCCAAAGAGGTCGTGGTCTCCACCTTAGGCGTCCTTTACGTCGGCGATGACAATGAACAGGCACTTTCCGAACGGCTCCACACCGTCTCGCCGCTCACCGGCCGCGCACCCTTCACCACGGCGTCGGCGCTCGCCTTCATGGTGTTCGTATTGCTATACTGCCCCTGCGTGGCAACGTTGGCCGCCATCGTGCGCGAAACAGGCTCATGGCGCTACGCAGCTTTCTCCCTGTGCTATAACACCGCCCTGGCGTGGGTTCTCGCTTTCGCCGTTTACCACATAGCCCTCTTGTTCTAAGAAAACATGAAGACTTCACTCATTATCACCACTTACAATTCCCCCGACCGCCTCGAACTGGTGCTCCTCACCGTTCTGACGCAGACCGAAATGCCCGACGAAGTGCTAATAGCCGATGACGGTTCCGGTCCCGAGACCGCCGTGCTGATACGGCGGATGTCCGACAAATGCCCCGTGCCTCTCATCCATGTGTGGCATGAAGACTGTGGGTTCCGTGTGGGCACTATCCGCAACAAAGCCATAAAACGTGCTTCCGGCGATTATATAATACAGATAGACGGCGACATGATGCTGCACCCCGACTTCGTGGCCGACCACAAAAGCGCCGCCAAAAAGGGGCACTTCATCATCGGCTCGCGTGTGTCGCTGAAAAAGGAGTTCACCGAAGAGGTAATCTCGCGAAAGCTGACACTCTTCCCTATCCTGAAATACTGGTCCGGGATGCGCCATGCCGCCAACCGGCTACGCCTCCCCATAGTGTCGCTCTTCTTTTCCAACCTGCGTTCGCAGGACATCACCTACGCGCGTAGCAGCAATATGGCGGCCTGGAAAAGCGACCTGCTGAAAGTCAACGGCTACAACGAAGACATCAACGGCTGGGGGCGCGAAGACTCCGAACTCTCGTGCCGCCTCTACTTCGCAGGCGTGAAGAAGGGTTACTTGAAATTCAAGGCGGTGCAATACCATCTCTACCATCCCTCAAACGGCAGAAGCTATCTGGACCGCAACACCGAGATAATGAAACGCACCATAGCGGCCCACTCCGTCTGGACTCCCAACGGCATAACCAAACAAGCCAAATAATCCCCCACCCGTCCGGGGTTTCTATGAGGCCGGGATTGTCACCTTTCCACTCATTAAAATCTTCGTAAGTTAATATTTGACAGACGTATGAAAAATGTAATAGTTGACTTCTCGAAATTGGGAGCGATGTGCGGATTCGGCGAGATTTGCCGTAATTTCGCTCCGCGCCTTGCCGCCGCCAACGTGCCGAGAATCCATTTCATCTTTATTGTGCCCCCAAAATTCATCGGTAAGTTCGGCGACAATATAGACTATGTGTCCACCGAAAACAAGGCTGCGGAACTTAAGAACTGGCGCGGAAAGATAAACCTTTGGCACGCCACCGACCAGCAATTATCCCCCGGGATGAAAGGCGACGACATAATCTCGCTTCTTACTATCCACGACCTCAACTACCTGAAAGAGAAGAAAGGCATTCACCGCATAAAGCACATCTTCCGCACCAAATGGCTCGCCGGGCGTGCCGACTATATTACCTGCATTTCTAATTATGTCAGGAATGATGTGATAGAGCATATAAATCCGAAGGATAAGGGACTGCAAGTCATATATAACGGCATACAGGACATAGAGCTACAGGCGCAGAAGAAACCGGACTTCATAGCCGATGGCGAGAATTTTTTCTTTACCATTGGCCAGATCAGGGAAAAGAAGAATTTCCATACCCTTGTGCCCATGATGAAGTATTTCCCGGATATGAAACTGTACATTTGCGGCGACTCGCATTTCAGTTACAGTAAGAAGCTGAAGGAGGTGATAGAGGCCCAAGGGTGCGGCAGAGTAGTACTGACGGGGATAATAACAGATGAAGAGAAAAACTGGATGTTTGCCCATGCCTGTGCGTTCCTGTTCCCGAGCCGTCTCGAAGGATTCGGGATACCCGTTCTGGAGGCGATGCGGATGCGCTGCAAGGTGTTCTCGTCGCGATACAGCAGCCTGCCCGAGGTATGCTCTGCATACGCCTCATATTGGGACGACTACAACCCTGAGAGCATGGCTACGGTAGTTGCCGACGGCACGGCCGCTTGGCGGCGCGACGGCAGGGAGGCTCAGGAGGCGTTCGATTACAGCCGCAAGTTCAACTACGACAGATATACCCGGCAATACATCGACCTATATACCAAGCTTCTGGCAGAAGGGAAGTAGACGCTGCCATACCCTCTCCACGGTAATGGCGTCATAACGTGCCGCGGCGTCCATTTCCGACAGCCGGTCGGCTTCAATTATGTCGGCCGGAGAGATTCCCTCGGTAGGTATATTTTCATCCTGCGGGAGCCACGTTTTCTTGCTTGCCATCGGCGAGCATATCACGAACGACGGCTTCCCCATCGCCTGCATTATGTGACGCGCTCCACCCTCGTTGCCGAAATAGAAAGTAGAGAGCGATGCCATCGCCGCAAGCTGCCGGGGACTTTTAGCCTGTATGTCTATAAGAATAATTTTGTCGGCATCGAGCATCTGCCGGATTTCCCGTGCGTTTTCCTCCTCTTTCCCCGGAGCATAGTTGAAAATAATCTGGCAATTCGGAAACTCTTTATGAAACAGACGCAGTGTTTCCGCCATTCGCTGTTTATCCCACGACTTGTCCCTGAGTTTTGCAGTGACGCCAGCAATCATCACAGGCCGCGAGAAATCAATCCCTTTCTCAGCCATCACCCGGGCAAATTCCTCCTTCTCCTCGTCCGTAATGTCTATGGTGAACCTGCTGTGACTTGTATTCTTGCCGTTCTCCGGAAGCAACGGCTGTATGAATGAGCTTGAAATTATGGTCAAGCATCGACTCGTCGCACCGGCAGGCCGCCACACGATGGTTGAACAGCAACGGCGTATACGGCTTCCTTATGCCTATCCTGTATTTGGAGCCGAGACTAAACAAGGTGAAGGGGAGCGTGTTGACCGTTGAGCGCATATCGATGATGACGTCGTAATGCTTTGAATGAACGATTTTCCACACCTTTGCCAGATACTGTAAAAAATTGTGACGCTCGTCATCGGTGAAAGCCACTATGTTGTTAATGCTTTTGTGGTGTTCGAAAAGCGGGGAAATGCGCTCGTTCAGCACAACGTCGACAGTGGCATCCGGATAAGTTTCCTTAAGGGCATTTATCATGGCTGTAGCCAATATCATGTCGCCCATTTGCCGGAAGCGTATCACAAGAATCGATTTTACCTGTTTCATATACAGAATTCCGGGTTGCTATGCAAGATGCAAATCAGTTTTTGTAGAGGGTAAGCAATGTCCAGTCGTTATCCGACTCTGTGTCCCGTGGAGTGAGGCCGTACTTTGCGGCTTCCTCAGTGAGCATCGGCACGTCTTGGCGGTAAAAGCCGCTGAGCAGCATCGTGCCGCCGGGATTCAGCGCCGCGGCATAGCGCGCCATGTCGGCAAGCAGAATGTTGCGGTTTATGTTGGCGATGAAGAGGTCGGCCGGCTCTATCTCTTCAAGAGCCGAGGCGTCGCCGTGGATGAAGGTTGCCGTGCTCTCGTTCAGGACACTGTTTTCCACCGCGTTTTCGTAGGCTATGCGGTCTATCTCAATCCCGGTGGCGGAAGAGGCGCCGAGTTTCAGCGCGAGGATTGCGAGGATTCCGGTGCCGGTGCCCATATCGATAACGCGCTTGCCTGCAAGAGGCGTACGCAATAGGCGGCGAACAATGAGAGAAGTAGTGAAATGATGCCCGGTGCCAAATGCCATCCTCGGGTTTATGACCACGCTCAGGCGCGCCTCCGGAAGGTCGGTGTGGCGCGTAGAGTGGATGAGGCACTCCCCTGCTATGAGGATTGGCTTAAACTCGTTTTGCTCCCACTCCCGGTTCCAGTCCTGTGTCTCGATTTCGGTGTGCGAGAGAGTAAAGGCGGTGGGAATGGGAAAGTCGTTTAAGGCGTCGAGCACGTCCTTTTCGCAGAAACGAGGGCTGGTGATATAAGCGGTCAGGCCGTGTTCGTCGGCCTCGAACGATTCATATCCGATGGGCGCGAGGGCATCGGCTGCAAGGTCGGTGATGTCTGCGCTGCACGGGTTGCAATCTACCCGTAATGCTATGTAGTTCATTAAGTTGCTGATAAAGCGGAGAAGTATTTTTTACTTTTTACGTTTGAATAGAGAGCGTGCTTTCTTTAGTGTGGTGAAGGCTGAGATGCCAAGCATGAAATAGTCGGCATACGAGAGTCCTGCCACGGCTTTTTGAAGCACCGCAGGGAGTTTGGAAGATAAACCTGAGTTTTTAGAGCGGCCGAAGATGGAACGGCGGCGCAGGTTGTTCACGCCGCGGAGCGCCTTCTCCTTGGCGTATTCGCGTTTCAGCGCATAGAGGGCGCGCTGGTAACGTATCTCGCTGAGCGTATAGCCTTTGAACTCGGCTTTGTTGCTGACTTCGAGTTCTTCGCTCTCGGCAAATATCATTTCCTGTTCAGCCATGGTCAAGCCTCCTTATTGATTAAAAGTTTAGTAAGCATTCGAGCCAACGGATTGAAGATAAGCGGTTTGCGCAAAAGCGCAACTACAACGGCGAGCACGATGAACACTCCTCCCGTACAGAGATAGGCAAGCGTGGTTCCCACCAACGGCGCGAATACGCCCACCAAGCACAGCGAAAAGATAATCAGCGCTATCATCACGAGCAGGAAAAGGATGGCCGCCAGCCCGATGGTTCCCAGGAAGATGGTCAGCTTCTCGGCAAGCGTCAGCTTGGCATATTCCGCCTCGCAGCTTATCCAGTTCTTTATCTGAGCTATGATGTCGCGTATATCGTCAGACAATTTTTCTTTCATAACAATGATGTAATTTACACAAAGTGCCAGCCAAACGGAGAGACCTGCTACCCGTGAAGTGGAAAAAACAGACAAGGGCGACGCAGAGTGAAGATAGGTTCATCCTGTGCCGCCCTGTTATATTAGGTTTCACCGCAAACTGCCGCACGGGTTTTACATTACCGAGCGCCGCCTGTCAGGGTTTATGACATTCCGGAGCCGACAGCATTGCGGGCAGTGTCATTCATTTGGCATCGCCGGAGAGTTCGGCCACGAGGGCGTCGACCTCGGCATCGGAGATATTTATGCCACGGCGTTTCAGGATTTTGCAGATACGTTTGCGCACGTCCTCTCCCTTTTCAGGAGCGAAAAGCAGGGCGGCCCCCGCGCCTACGATTGCTCCGCCGAGGAAGGCATACAGAAGATATAGTCCTTTTTTCATTGTCTTTCGGTTTTAACGGTTACTGTTTCAGTCGAGTGATTCTTCGATTTCATCGACAAGTTCTTCCATTTTATTACGTTTCAGGGAGATGCCTTTCTCCTTCAGAAGCTTAACGATGCGTGAGCGGGTGTCTTCTCCTTTTTCGGGAGCAAGAAGGAGTCCTACGGCTGCACCGGCGATGGCGCCACCGATGATTGCGGAAATTACATGAATGGGTTTCATTTTTCTTTATTATTAAAGTTTACTGGTTTTTACTTTTTATCAGGAAGGGCACATTTACTCTCCCTGTCTTACATAACGCTTTTCGGACGTTTTTGTTTACCCAGCGGGCGCTTTTTGCTACCGCGGAGACTTTATCAGCGGTTTGCGAAGAGGGGCATGTTCTGGCGCACCATCTCGCCGTAAGCCATCACGCCGCGCGAGTCGAGCGTCACGGTGCGGAAGTCTCCCTCCGGAGTTATCATGCGCACGTGGCTGTCGTCGAGCATCGTCATAAAGGGATACTGCTCGCCGTCCACGTTTACTGACCAGGTCTGTGTATCTTCGCAGAAGTCGAGACGCGTCTGCTGTCCGGTAGGTTCGAAGGTGATGGTGTACCCCTTGCCGTCGCAGTCCACCAGATAGCGGCCCTGCTCGGTATCGATGGCCTTCGTGGAGGCCGACAGCGGATTGCTACCGCTCCAGAACTCTATGGAGTTGAGTACCAGAAGGTCGGCTATCGAGGTCACCTCATAGACCGGAAGCACCCAAAACGCGAAGAACACCAGCTCGTTCACAAACTTAGAGCCGACCTGGTTGTTCCAGCTCAGCACGCGGTTAGTTAGTCCGAAGCTACCTATGCAGGAGCTGAATGTCAGCGAGGCCCCTATCATGAGCACGGTGGCTACCGTGAGATAAAACTTTTTCATAGTTTCTTTTCTGTGATGTGTTTATAGTTTTGTTGTCGTTTCTCTGAATTACCGTCCACTCCTTGATTATATATAGGGAGTTTGCAGGTTCACTCTGCGCCACGGAAGCGCTCGTAGGTCGATAGCACTTTGTCTACGAATCCCACCGTCTCCTGACCGCGGAAGTAGCCGTGTTTCACCACCGGGTCGTTGTAATACTGCGGTTTGGTTTTCAGCAACGCCATTTCGCGCACGTGGCCGTACCACACCTGCGGGTTCTTGCCGTACTTCTTGGCCAACGCTATGGCATCGAGCACATGTCCGGCACCGGAGTTGTACGAGGCGATGACGAACTTGCGGCGTTCCTGCGGGTCGGGGATGTATGAAGAGAGTTGCTTGTCGAGGTCGCGGAGCACTCGCGTGGCGCCGTAGACGCTGGCGGCGGGGTCGTCCATCCGGTCGGCTACACCGTAGGCGCGAGCTGTGGAGGGCATCAGCTGCATGAGTCCGCGTGCTCCGGCCCACGAAACTATCTTGGGGTCGAACTTCGATTCGGTATAACCGATGGCCGCCAGCTGGCGCCAGTCCCATCCTATTTCGGCGGCATACTTCTTGAAGATGGCATCGTAGGGACTCACTGCTCCGGCCGGCGTGGGTCGCGGCGCGTCCGTTCCGGCACGCGGCGCGTTGCCTACACCGCCGCTGCTTTCACCCGGCGTTTCCTCTTCAAGCGCCGTCTGCGCTATGTGCTCGAAGTAGCGCTTGTGCATGTCTGCATATTCCTTCTCCACGTCGTTCTGTTTCACCCAGCGGTTCACGGCATCTGCCAGCACCTTGTCGTCGGCGCCCACGGCCCACGACGAGAACTGGTCCATCCCCACCGGGAGCGACACGTCGAGGTTCCCGAACGTCTTGGCGCAGATTTGCGCAAGGTCTGAGTCGGTCACTGTCAGCGGCAATTCGCCGCGGCTCACCATGCGCACAAGATCGGTGGTCTCCAGCGTGTCGGTGATTACGGCTTCTATGCCGATGCCGCCTCCTATCTCGTCGTTGAGGTTCTGGAGGCGGTATTGGTATTTGGAATCCTTCTCCACGTAGACGGTCTGCCCTACCAGCGCGGTGACGTCCTTGAGACCGCCTCGGGACGGTTGTACGAGCACCTGGTGCGTCACGTTGCTGCGGCCGCAGAAGAGCAGGTCTTTCTGGTATTCGGCTATGCGCGGCACTTCGTAGGCCAGCATGTCCACCTCGCCGCGCCTGAGCATTTCAAGCATCCCGGGGACGGAGGAGGCCACCTTTACCTGAAGCGCCATGTCGTTGTCGCGGGCGAAGCGTGACGCCATCTCATAATCCATACCCATCTCCTGGTCGCGGTAGGTGAAGTAAGAGGTAGGGCCGTAGAGCGTGGCTATGCGCAGCGTGTCAGGGAGCGATGTCTTGTCGTGGCATTCGCCGCGCTTGTGGCCGGACTCCGTGTCGCCGCCCTGAAGCGTCAGCAACGCCACCACCAATGTCAAGGCAGCGGCTCCGAGGGCTATCCATCCTATCTCGCGCAGTTTCATCGCCATATACTCTCCCCTATCTTTGGTTGCCGTTTATCCTTCGTACTCGAACGTGCCGTACTCGGAACGTATAGTAAGGTGCTTCCCTTCCGTACAACTCTCAACGCGTCCCACTATGCGGGCGTCGATGTTGAACTTCGCAGCTGCGTCTATGATTCCCTGAGCATACTCTTGCGGGAGATAGAACTCGAAGCGGTGCCCCATGTTGAAGACTTTATACATCTCTTTCCAGTCGGTTCCGCTCTCTTTCTGGA
>OHBJ01001392.1_pt1 | contig 16542 bp, 13 predicted proteins | sample 1577241 | NCBI WGS metagenome assembly OHBJ01 (sample SAMEA3541594, study PRJEB24748) | human gut metagenome | biome: human gut; feature: human-associated habitat; material: faeces | place: China | collected 2012 | reverse complement strand
AATATCTCAGACATATTTTTTGCTACATATACACACGCTGATTCTCAACTACTTGGTTGCTGGCCGTTTTTGTCTGCAAAGCCCTGTGGCAAGGCGGAGGGTAACTTCTGTACGGCATGCTTTTTGCTAATAATCGCCGTGCCTGTATTTTGCAGGCGTTATGGCTCGAAATGTTTTGGAGCAGTTTTCGTATAAGCCCGAGGCGTGCCCGCCCAATGAGGCATGAAAAAAGCCGCAAACCCGTGCGGGCGGTGCGGCTTCTGTTATATGGTTTCCGTTACCGGTTTATCAGAAAAGTTTCTCGGGATAAACTCCGTCGGCCACGAGCTTTTTGATTTTTTCTACGGTTTCGGGACGGTCTTCGGGATAGGTAACGCCGAACCACTTGCTTGTGGTGTCGAGCACTTCAACCGTTGCCGTGCCTTCTTTGATAAGTTTATCTACCATGAGGGGAATGAAGAATTCGCTCTTCAGGTTCTCCATGTTCTTTGGGTCGGAAAGGAATTCCTTGAAGTATTCGTCGCTGTAGTTGAAGTAGTCGGGTGTGAATCCCCAGAAGTTCATGCTCACGGGTGTCTTGTCGTCTATGGCAATCCACTGGTTGTTTTCGTCGAGATACTTCACTTCACCGTCCATGCGCTGTATCTTTGTGCGTTCAACTACTCCCTGCAGCAGGTTCTTGCTGTCGGTGGTGCATATTCCGCGCGATACGGTGCCGCTCTCGCTGAGTGTGTTTCCTACACGGAAGCCTACCATTGCGTAAGTGTTCTTGGAGCCTTCGGGAAGTTCGGAGAGAAATTTTCCCATTACCTTAAACGTGTCTCGGCCGTAGAAGTCGTCGCAGTTCACAATGCCGAAAGGCTCGTTGATAACGGTTTTGCCCATCATCAGCGCGTGGTTGGTGCCCCAGGGCTTGGTGCGTCCTTCCGGACACTTGAATCCTTCGGGGAGCGCGTCGAGCGACTGGAATACGAGCTCGCAAGGAATGTGGTCTTCGTACTTCGAGATTATTTTTTCGCGGAAGTCGTTTTCGAATTCTTTGCGGATTACGAACACTAATTTGCCGAAGCCTGCGTGTATGGCGTCGTAAATAGAGTAGTCCATGATTGTTTCGCCGTTGGGGCCCAGCCCGTCGAGCTGTTTCAGGCCGCCGTAACGGCTTCCCATGCCGGCAGCGAGAAGGAATAAGGTTGGTTTCATTTTGTTGTGTGTATTAATTAATGTAATCGTATTTCTTTCTGTTTCCTGTGGGCGCTGCCCGAATGCGGGCCGCTTTCCTGTTGCCATGTCCGCTGGAATGCGGAACCTATATGTAAAGACGGGTAAAAATACGTTTTTTTATGAGAATACGGAAATAAAAACTTAGGGATATTTGTCTTCGGTTTTCATATTCTCCCGCTTGCGAAAAAAAAATATGTCAGAGATAATTCAAAATATCTCAGACATATTTCAAATTATCTCTGAGATAATTTTTATTTGCTGCGGGAGGTGTGCGCGCCTTTGCCGGCGCGGTTTTCAAATGACGAACGCCACTTCCTTGAACGCGTATCTCCGTTCGCGGCCTTCGCTGTCGCGCAGCACAATGTGCCCGTCGGGTTCTATTCCGGCTATCTCGGCCTTGAAAAAGCCCGTCTTGTCACGGTACGTAAAGAAGCCTTCGCGCCGGTAGAGCGCGTTGCGGTAGGTTTTCTGAATGCATACGTTGCTGCGGAGCATGTCGTAGTACACGGTAAACTTGCCGACTACGACATCGAGTATGGCGGCTGTGTCGAATTCGCAGCCGGCTTCTATTGCGAGCGATGTCGGGTTGGGGGCGTCGGAAAGGAATATGCGCTGGTTCACGTTTATTCCTGTTCCGATTATTGCCTTGCTTATTTTTCCGTTGTTTATCTCGCATTCGATGAGGGTGCCGCTTATCTTGCGGTTGCCGGCGTAGATGTCGTTGGGCCATTTAATGCTCACGTCGGGAATCAGCGCCCCGATAACGTCGTACAGGGCGAGGGCCTGGGCCTGGAGGAGCGAGAACTGCGCGGCGGGCCTTATGAACGACGGGGCGCACATTATGCTGAACGTGATGTTCTTTCCTTTCTCCGATTCCCACGAATTGCCGCGCTGGCCGCGGCCTGCCGTCTGCATGTCGGCGGTTATTACAACCATTTCGTTTTCGCGCGGAGCGGGCAGCGAGGCTGCGTATAGGTTGGTGGAGTCGATTTCGTCGAGGTGTATGCGGCTTATGTCGTATGCGTTCATCGTTGTGCGTGATTTCCTTTCGTTCTTGCGGGTGCAGGGAGTGTCAGAATGTGTGGCTGCGTTTTTCTTCGGCGGCTTCGAAAGCATTTTCTATATGGCGTATTGTAAAAGGTTTCTGTCGGCCGGTAACGCTTATGATGTCGAACCTGACTTGTTGGTCGAGGTCGTTGTAATGTATATATGCGTTTGCTGCCTGCACTATGCGGCGGCGTTTTTCGAAGTCCACTTTCTCTTCTGGCTCGGAAAACGAATCGCTGCTCAGGGTCTTTACTTCAACGAATACGAGCACGCCTTTTTTCTGGGCTACTATGTCGAGCTCGAGGTGGCCTGTCCGCCAGTTTCGCGCCAATATGGAATAGTCGCGGAACATCAGATAGCGTGCAGCAGCCTCTTCGCCTGCGCGTCCCAAGTCGTTGTGTTCGGCCATGTGCTTTGTTTTTGTGGCGTAATTCCCGCACGCAGAAGTTTTGCGGTGCGGGGATTGGCGTATGTTCTGTGTTTTTCTGCTGTTTTGCTTTCCGGTGCCGCCGGTGCGGGCTGTAGGAGCGCGCTTTTACTTGCCGAAGCCGCGTTTCTCGTAGGCCGCGGCAAGCTGGTGCATTGCTTTCTCGATGATTTCGCGGGGATAGGCCACATTGAGGCGCATGAAATCTCGCCCGGGCGCACCGAACATCTCGCCGTCATTGAGAAAAAGTCCTGCGTCGTTGATGTAGAAATCCACAAGCTCTTTCTGTGACGAAAGGCCGAGGGCGCGGTTGTCGAGGAATACGAGGAATGACGCTTCGGGACGGATTGCCGATATTTTGGGGCAGTTGTCGCGCAGAAAGTCGCTCACGTAGTTTATGTTGCCCTGTACGTAGTCGAGCATTTCGCCGAGCCATTGTTCGCCTTCGTCGGAATAACAGGCGCTTACGCAGTCGAACGAGAATACGCTTCCCATTCCGAGGTCGTTGCCGTCGAGGTAGTGGAAAAAGCGGCTGCGAAGTTCTTCATTGAATATTATTGCGTGCGATGCAATAACGCCCGGCAGGTTGAAGGCTTTGGTGGGAGCCATCAAGGTAATGGTTATATTTTTTGCGGTATCGTTTATCGAGGCTGTTACCACGTGTCTGTGTCCTTTCAGTGTGAGATCGGCGTGTATTTCGTCGGATATTATAAGAACGTTGTGCTTTGCGCATAGTTCCACAAGCTTGCCAAGCTCTTCTTCCGACCATGATGTGCCTCCGGGGTTGTGGGGATTGCACAACAAAAGCATTTTGCATTCCGGCAGCCGGCGATCGATTATCTCGTAGTCCATGCGGTAGCGCCCGTCGTCCAGAATGAGCGGTACTTCGACAAGTGTGCGGCCGCTTGTTTTCACTACGTGTCTGAACGGGTGGTAAACGGGAGTCATAATCATTACGCTGTCACCTTTTTCGCAGAGCGCGTTTACGGCATAGGCCAGTCCGGGCACTATCCCCGGCAGGAAGTGTATGGCGCTTGCGGGTATTTTGAAACCGAAGCGCTTCTCGTTCCATGCGGTAATGGCTTTGTAGTAGCGTGCCGAGGGACATGTGTATCCGAGAATGTTTTGTTCCAGACGTTTCCTTATGGCGCTCATCACGAACGGCGGTGTGGCGAAGCCCATGTCGGCAACCCACAGGGGGATAAGGTCGTCGCGGCCTGTCGAGCGCACCATTCCGGCGATGCTTATGCAGTCGGTGCCACGGCGGTCGATTACTTTATCGAAGTTATATTTGTTCATTTTGTGTAGTTATATTTTTTGTTTTCGTTAAACATTGCAAATATAATCATTAATGCGATAAAAAAGTGCAGTAAGGCCAGAAGCGGTTTTAGACTTTTCGGAACATGACATTTTGTCAGGCTGTTCTACCTCCCGTCGGCATTGGGAAAAAAAGCTCCCGCTTGTGAAAAAAAATATGTCTGAGATATTTTGAATTATGTCAGACATATTTTAAAATATCTCAGAGATAATTTTTCGGGGGTGCTTTTTGCGGTTTTCCAAAACCACCTGACAAAATGGCAGGCGCGGAATTTGGGACGTCGTTTCCCATGACGTATTGGTTATGTGTCATGCCGTGGAAATTTTTTTCTTCATACAAAAACAAATCTTCGGAATATTTTAAAATACTCCGAAGATTTGTTTAGGGCTCTTCTTAAAGAATGTGCCCGTGTTGTATGCGCTTTTACGGAAAGGCTTGTTTACTTTCCGTTCAGCAGGAATGCTTTCAGCGCACTGAATTCATTGCTTATTTCTGTGCTTTGTTTTGTGCCGCGCATGAATGCCGCAAGGCGTTCCGGTATTTCGACTTCGCGGCTTATAGTATCGTTTATCACCGAACAGAACTTCGCGGGGTGGGCCGTTTCGAGAAAAACTCCCGTCTCGTCTGTTTCGAGCAGGTGTTTCAGGGCGCGGTATCCGCAGGCTCCGTGCGGGTCGAGAATATATCCCTCATGTTCATAAACTTCGGCTATCGTGCGGCGGATGTCTTCGTCGTCGGATATGAAACCGCTGATGTCGCGGCAAACGGCAGAGTGCTCCTTGCTGTAAAGTTCCATTATGCGGGCAAAGTTGCTGGGAGCGCCTACGTCCATAGCATTGGCGATTGTGGCAACCGAGGGCAGGGGCCTGTATTTGCCGGTGTTGAGGTAATCGTAGAACACGCCGTTGGCGTTGTTGGCGGCAATGAAGCGTTTCACGGGCAGGCCCATGCGTTTTGCCACGAGACCGGCCGTGATGTTTCCGAAATTGCCGCTCGGAACGCATATAACTACGTCGTTTCCGAGCCCCATTTGCTGCATTTGCGCTATGGCGCGGAAATAATAGAACGACTGCGGCAGCAGGCGGGCTATGTTAATGGAATTTGCCGAGGTAAGGCGCATGGAGTCGTTGAGCTCGTCGTCCACGAAAGCCTCCTTTACCATGCGCTGGCAGTCGTCGAATGTGCCGTCTACCTCGAGGGCGGTGATGTTCTGCCCGAGCGTGGTGAACTGGCACTCCTGAATCTTGCTTACCTTGCCTTTGGGGTAGAGTACGAACACGTTTATGCCCTCGACACCGAGAAATCCGTTGGCTACGGCCGAGCCGGTGTCGCCCGAAGTGGCAACGAGCACGTTTAGCTTGTTGCCTTCCTCGCCGTGGGCGAAGTGGGAGAGCAGGCGCGCCATGAAGCGGGCGCCCACGTCCTTGAAAGCAAGCGTGGGGCCGTGGAAAAGTTCGAGAGTGTAGATGTTTTCCGAAACTTTCACTACGGGAGTGTCGAAAGCAAGGGTGTCGGCCACTATTTTGTCGAGCGCGTCGGTGGGCATGTCGGGAAACAGTGCGCGTGCAACTGTCTGCGACATTTCTACGAACGACATTCCTGGCAGCGAGTCGAAGAACTCCTGCGGCAGCTGCGCTATGGTTTCGGGCATGTACAGGCCGCCGTCAGGAGCGAGCCCGCGTGTTACGGCTTCGGATAGAGATGCGAGCGGCGAAGCCTGGTTTGTGCTGTAATACAACATGATTATTTTGTGCTATTTCAGTTATTCATGAACAGATTTATGAACTCGTTTCCCTCAAGGTTGCCGAATGCGCCCTCGCGGCAGGAATATTCGTCGAATGTTCTTACGCTGTCGGGCTCGATACCTTTGTGATAGATAAGAAACGGTACGGGCTCGTTCGTATGTGTGCGCAATTCGCAGGGAGTGGGGTGGTCGGGAAGTATGGCAACCGACACGGTTTCGTCGAAGTCGTTTATTGCCCGTGCTATCGGGCCGACGATTCTTTTGTCGAGGTTTTCTATCGTCTTCAGCTTGAGGTTTACGTCGCCGTCGTGCCCTGCTTCGTCGGACGCCTCGATGTGAAGATAAACGAAGTCGTTCGTGCGCAGCGCTTCGATTGCGGCCTGTGCCTTTCCTTCGTAATTTGTGTCGTATAGTCCGGTTGCTCCTTCCACGTCGATACATTCCAGTCCGGCGTATGTGCCTATTCCGCGTATCAGGTCGACGGCTGTTATTACCGCACCGCGGCGTATTTCGGGGAAAGTGTCCGTAAGTTTTTCCATTTTCGGTTTATATCCTCCGGCCCACGGCCAAATACTGTTTGCGGGGTCTTTTCCTTCGGCTGCGCGACCGAGGTTGAGAGGGTGTTCGGCGAGAAGTTCCTGCGATTTCAGTATTAGTTCGTTGAGCAGTGCGGCAGTTTCTTCGGCTTCGGGCGTGCGCGCTTTTATCATAAGTGGACGGAACTCACGCCCCGGCACATCGTGCGGCGGAACGCAGTCGAGGTTTTTGTCGCCTCCCTTAATTACGAGCAGGTGGCGGTATTGCACGCCTGTGTAGAAGTGAATGCGGTCGTTGCCGAGTTTTTCCTGGAGGTATTTTATGAGTACGTCGCCCTCGCTTGTTTCAAGGCGCCCGCAGGAATGGTTTTTTATTTTGCCGTCTTCTACGCAGATGAGGTTGCAGCGCATTGCGAGGTCATCGGTTGCGAGTTCCACGCCTATGCTTGCGGCTTCGAGCGGCCCGCGTCCTTCGTAGACTTTGTGCTGGTCGTATCCGAGAATCGACGAGTTTGCCACTTCGCTGCCGGGGTGGAATCCGTCGGGGACGGTTTTGAGCATTCCCGTGCGGCCCATTTCTGCAAGGCGGTCCATTTCGGGAGTGTCGGCGTATTGCAGCAGTGTTTTGTTGCCGAGGGCGGGTATTTTCCAGTCGGCCATGCCGTCGCCTAATATAATAATGTGTTTCATTTCGGTTCTTGTCTTTTCCTGCATGGCGGTGTGCCTTGCGGGCACTGAATGCAGGTTGTGCGCAATGCGCACATTTTATATGTGCGGCACCATATGGTCTGTGTGCCGGTGCTTGTTTGTTTTGTTGTCGCTTGTTGTTAGGGTTATGCTTGCTTTTGCAAGCGCAGTTCGCATGGAGCCGCAAAAAATAGCCTCAACCCCGAAGGGTCGTGGTAGTGACGGTTGTGTAGTTACACAATAAAAGGACTTTTGTAAAAAATATATCCATGTATTACCGTATTTCTCTGACAAAAGTAGCGATAAATGCTAAAACTCCAAACAAATCTTCATGTTTTATCGTGCTTTTTATGACAAAAGAGAATATTTTGTTCATAATTCTGCTTTTTTGCAATGTATGAGTGGCGAAAAACTCTTTATGATTATGTTTGCGGCCGAGGATGCGGGGCAGCATTGGGAGGTACGTTGAATTGTTTCGGAGGAATTTAGCGTGAGGCCGTATAAATAGAACCTGCCGCCGCAGAAAAGCGGCGACAGGTATTTTATCAAGGAAAAGGTTTCCGCGAAAAAAAATATTTTTTTTCGCGTGGTAAAAAACTTCCCGCAGGAAATTGAAAATACAAGGGAGATAATCGAAAATATGTCTGAGATAATTCAAAATATCTCAGACATATTTTTGCTACATATACACCTGCTGATTTTCAAGTGCTTGGCCGCTGACTGTTTTTGTCTGTAAACTCCTACGGCAAGGCTAACTTCCGGTGCGCCGGCTCAGAGTTTCACTTTCTTCTTTACGGCCGACGATTCGTTTTGCAGCCGGTCAAGAGCCGTAACCACGTAAACATATCTTTCGTTGCCGTCTTCGTAGGGAAGTTTGTAGAAATTGTCGGGCGTAACGGTTACTATGTGCGACGCGTCGTCAAGGTCGACGCTTTCACCTTTAGCAAAGCGATAGACGACATACTTCACAGCCTCGTCCATTTCGCTTTTTGCTTTCGGAGCCGTCCAGAACAAGATGTATCCGTCTTCTGTCCATACAGGTTTCAGCTTCTTTACCTTTCCAGGGGCCTTGCCGTCGATAAAAGGCATGAGCGGCTGCAAGGCGGGGTGTTTGAAATACAGTTGGTGAACGGCTTCGGCGTAATTGCCCTTGTTGTTTGCAAATACTTCGCCGTACCACATGCAGCTGCCGCTGACATTGGGCAGAGAGCGCTCGAGGTTCATCTTTGCGATGAGCTGGTTTATCTGCGGATTCGAAAGGTCGGCATATTTAATGGTGTTTTCGATTGATTCGCCTATGATGAGCGGGCGGTTCGAGGCGTATTTGTCCCACCAGTGTATGAGTGTTTCATAATCGGCAACGCTGTGGCCTATCTGCCAGTAGAGCTGCGGCATGGAATAGTCAACCCAGCCCTTGTTTACCCAGTAAAGCACGTCGGCGTATAGGTCGCCGTAATTCTCGAGCCCGTTGGTGTCGGAGCCGGGAATGTTTCCTCCGCGGCGTGCGTTGTGATATATTCCGAAAGGCGATACTCCGAACTTGACCCACGGCTTTACGGCGCGTATGGTATCGTGCATCTGATGAATAAGTTCGTTTACGTTATACCTTCTCCAGTCGCCGCGGTCGGCAATTCCGTTGTTATATTTCGCATAGCTGTTGTTGTCGGGAACTTCCATGCCGGCGGCCGGATACGGATAGAAATAATCGTCCATGTGTATGCCGTCTACGTCGTAGTTGCGCATTATGTCGGCCACCACGCGGCATATATATTCGCGGTTCCCTGGTTCTCCGGGGTCGAAAAGCAGCATATCGCGATACTTGAAGAACCTGTCGGGCCACATGTTGTATGGATGATTCACCGCCAGGTCGTGGGGCGCCGCCGTCTTGGCGCGATAAGGATTTATCCACGCGTGGAGCTCGAGGCCCCGCCTGTGGCACTGTTCCACCATCCACTCCAGCGGGTCCCACATGGGATTGGGAGCCACGCCCTGCTCGCCGGTAAGGTAGTAGCTCCAGGGCTCGTAGCGGCTCTTGTAGAAAGCGTCGGCCTCGCAGCGTACCTGGAAAATCACCGTATTCAGACCGTAGCGCTGGAAGGCGTCGAGATAGCGAGTCAGGGTGTTCTGCATATCATCACGCGACATGCCTTTGAAGCAGCCGTTCACCGTCTGTATCCATGCTCCCCTGAATTCACGTTTGGGCGGAATGCCCGTCTGCGCATAACCAACTGCAGAACATTGCATGCAAACCGCAAGAATCAGGAGACAAAAACTCATGAAAGTTCTACGTTTTTTTTCCATTGTCTTGTTTTTAACGGCACAACCATATCGCGATTAAAAGAAAACTTACCGCATGATAGCCGTGATTTTTATTATTTTTTAGAATAGTTATACTATAAAAGCACTTTGCAGGCGTAAAAGTAGTAAAATATTCCGAAAAAGCATTCTTCTTTTCTTATAAGATAACTTTATGCCGCACATTCCGGAGCTCTTGTGTGCTAAACTCTCGTTATGTTTCGTCGGCGACGTATTCGGGACCGGATTTCCGGATACGGAAAGCAGAATGCCGTACACGTTTTTTCAGAAAGCAGAAAACGCTGTTTTTTTGTGAAGCCGGCGGTGCTTTTCCGGAGGGTTTTACAGACAAAAACGGTCAGCTGGCAAGCACTTGAAAATCAGCGCGTGTATATATAGCAAAAAATATGTCTGAGATATTTTGAATTATCTCAGACATATTTCCGATTATCTCCCTTGTATTTTCAATTATCTGCGAGAAGTTTTTTACCTCCTGCGAAAAAATATTTTTTTCGCAGGAGGACGATTTTTATATTCCCCTCCCCTGCCGCTTTTCTGCCGGAGCTGTGTTTTCAATGTGCGGAATGAGGGTTGCGGTAAAGCATGTTTATGCAATAGTTCTTTCCTATTCCGCTCCGTGAAGCTACAATTTCATAAATTTGCCGCCGTTATGTCGACCGAAACCGTACTCTCGTCACAATCAGTGAAATCGCTTGCGGTAGATTTGGGATTTGCTGCCTGCGGATTGAGTCCTGCCTCACCTGTGGAACGGCAGGTGGCCGAACTTATGGACCGCTATGTGGCCGAAGGGCGGAACGCTGATATGGATTACTTGGCGCGCAACCGCGAAATGCGGTTCGACCCTGTGCGGCTCGTACCCGGAACGCAGACCGTAGTATCGGTGGCGCTGAATTATTATCCGGGGGAGAAAATGAACGAGAACGGCTATACGTTTTCGTATTATGCTTACGGAAAAGACTATCATACAGTGGTGAAACAGAGGCTTTTCGAGCTGTATCGCCGCATTTCGGAATCGTTGGAGCCGGACGGTACTCCACTTTCGGGGCGCGCTTTCTGCGACACGGCTCCGGTGCCCGAACGTTACTGGGCCTATCGTTGCGGAATAGGTTTCATAGGCAAGAATACGCTGCTTGTTATCCCCAGTGCGGGAAGTTATTTTTTTCTCGGCGAACTGTTCCTGAATCTTAAAGCCGACCGTTACGATGAACCGATGAAAAGCCGCTGTGGAAACTGCACACGTTGTCTCGATGCCTGTCCTATGCACGCTCTTTATGAGCCTTACCATATGGATGCCCGCCGCTGCCTGTCGTATCTTACAATCGAAAACCGCGGTGAGATACCCGACGAGGCCGCCGAAGCAATGAGCTCTTGCATTTATGGTTGCGACCGCTGCCAAAGGGCTTGTCCGCACAATAATTTCGCAAGGCCAACGGATATTGACGATTTCCTGCCCGATAGAAAACTGCTCGACATGACGCTCGACGACTGGGAGAACCTTACCGAGCAACAGTATTGCGAACTTTTCAGAGGCAGTGCAGTGAAAAGGGCGAAATACTCCGGACTTATGCGCAACATACGCGCCGTGAACAAGGAGCGGAAAAACAACGTCTGAGGCTATATGCCTTACGGCGGGGATGACAACCGGAGGGTAGGGGAATGCCGGATTTTACCGGCGGCAAGGTTTGGAAAGAACATTTTTTAATGCGGCTAAATTTGGAATATTTAAAATAAAGGCATACCTTTGCCCAAAACAGTTAAGAAGGATTCCGATGCAAGGCATTGGGATTCTTCCTATTTTTTATCTGTTTCGAAACAGGTGTAACAAACGTAGTAACAAACCATAAAATATTAAAACTATGGCATATATGTCACAAGAAGGCTACGATAAAATGGTGGCCCAGCTAAGACACATGGAACTGGTTGACCGTCCTGCTGCTTCGGCTGCGATAGCCGAGGCGCGCGACAAGGGAGACCTTTCGGAAAACAGCGAATACGATGCAGCAAAAGAGGCGCAGGCCATGCTGGAAATGAAGATAAACAAACTCAAATCAGCTATTGCCGACGCTAAAATCATCGACGCAAGCAAACTAAAGAATGACACTGTGCAGATTCTTTCGACCGTTGAAATGCGCAACGTGAAGAACAATGCCAAGATGAAATATACTATCGTCAGCGAGTCGGAAGCCAATCTGAGAGAGGGCAAAATATCGTCGCAGACGCCCGTTGCGCAGGGACTTCTCGGTCACAAGGTGGGCGATGTGGTGAGCATTAAGATTCCGCAGGGAGTAGTTGAGTTCGAAATCATGAGCATTTCGGTGGGATAACCTTTAGGCTGTTGTATTATCCGATAAAATCAGCATAATCATGGCAGATATTTTTTCAAGAATAGCCGCAGGCGAGATTCCCTCGTACAAGTGTGCCGCCAATGACGAGTTTTACGCTTTTCTCGACTTGAACCCGCATGTAATGGGGCATACGCTCGTTATTCCGCGCCGTGAGGTGGATTATATATTCGACCTTGAGGATGACGAACTGGCAAGGATGACGGTGTTTGCAAAGAAAGTGGCACGCGCCGTAGGAAAGGCTTTTCCCTGCCGCAAGGTGGGAATGGCGGTATTGGGACTGGAAGTGGCCCATGCCCACATACATCTTATTCCCATGCAGTCGGAGAAAGATATGGAGTTCGGAGGCAAGAAACTCAAGCCCACAGAGGAGGAGTTCCGCATTGCAGCTAAGGCCATTAGCGAGGCATTCGAGGCCGATAACTGAATTTTCGCGCCGAATTGAGGCGTTATTACATATATAGCGCGCAACACACTGACATAAAGCAGTATGTTGCGCGTTTTTTTCTGTATTTTTTGCGGTTTGTATGGCTTTTGGGAGCGTGGTTACAATATGAATTCGTTGCAGGATTCTTACATACGTACCTTACCCGTTCCGCCGCACGATATACAACGGCCGCGGCCGCCGCAAAGGCTGCACTTGCTCTTGCCTGTAGAACTCATGCCCGTTCCGTTGCAGTGCTGACACGAACCGGTGCCGTTGCAGCCCCTGCATGTTGCTGTATGGTTCTGAACGGGATTAGTGTAGTTGCTTGTGCCTCCGCTGCTTGGAGTGTAATTGCCGCCGGCTACGATTGCGTCTGCTGGAGCGGGTATCTGAGTGGACGAGATCGCTTTGCCGTTGGAATAGTTCACCGACCACCATGTATTGTCTTGCGATTTGTACAGTTGGCAGTTTCCGTTTGGTTGCATATTGGCGTTGAAACATCCGTTTATCGACGAGTGGTCGGCATAGTATAACACGCCTTTGTAGTTACTGAATACGTTGTCTCGGTAAACTATGAAGCCCACGAATCTGTTACCGTTGGGCCATTTGTAGTTATACAGTTTTGTGGTAATTTGAGGAAAAACGGGGGGATTGTAGTATGTCTGGTCAATGAGATACTGTGCCGAAGCCGAGGCCGAACCGGTCATAATGAGCAATGTAGCAAGTACTAAAATGAATGAAAACCGTTTCATAAGCTGATATTTTTTATGTTTTTTTAATATGCAGCAAATCTATTAAACTATTTGACACGTACCCGACGATTATTAATATATAATACCTGATTTTTTAATGGATTTCAGGAGAGTATAGGAAACGGCTCTTTGTCGCGCAACCCGCGCCGCCTTTTCGGAGGGTTTTGCAGACAAAAACGGTCAGCGGCCAAGCGCCTGAAAATCAGCAGGTGTATATGTAGCAAAAAATATGTCTGAGATATTTTAAATTATCTCAGACATATTTCGAATTATCTCAGACGTAATTTTTTCTTGCTGCGGAACGTTGTCTGCGAAGTTATAATCTGTGTTGCGGTTTTTGCGGTTTTTTATACTCTTTCTATATTATTTTGAGTGTCGAAATTAAAGATTTAGGACTTTATTTGTTCGGTCTTCTACTTTAACGATGTAAAGTCCTTTTTCTGGTAAAGAAATGTTTGCTGTATTGCCATTTATCACTCCATTATAGATACATATACCTGCTGCTGAATATACACAGATATGTTCATCGCCGTTTAGATTTTCAAGATGGAGGATAGAGTTGTTTACGCTCATCTTTACATCATTTTTCTGTATGTTTATGACTCCTGTTGTCTCTGTCACTGTTAAATCATGAGAATTTACATAAGTTATACCATCTACATCCATTTTCAGATTTATAGTCGTTTTACCCGGAGCTTTTGCAGTAACAATACCGCGCTGAGAAATCGTCGCCACATTCTCGTCTTCTATGCTCCAAGTGATTGCGCCATAGCTGCTATCGGACGGTTTTATGACGGTTTGGCAAACAAGCTTTTCTCCAATTAGCAGACCCTCAGCCTTGTCTTCATTGACATCAATTCCGATATAATCAGGGTATTTGGTTGGAGGCCCGTCTAAGATTTTTGTGGGAGATAGCTTTAGGTCGGTAGAGCCATCACCTACAATACGAACTCCCCACCCCCATACTGAGCCGTCTGATTTCATAGCATAAATGCCATTGATGTATTCGTTTGGATGAAATTCATCAAAACTTTCAATATCACACCAAAAACGAACGACATTATCCATTATTTTTATCATGGATGTATTATCTTCTTTCGTTCCATTTCCTAATTGACCTTGACCATTGTATCCCATGCCCCATAATGTGCCGTCTTCCTTTAGAGCGAAACAGTTGGTCTCATTTACGTGTGCGCGAGCCACATTGTCAAGAATTTTTTTCGGTGAATGCCAATTAAAACCTTCACTATATCCCCATCTCCAAAGACTTCCGTCCTCCTTTATAGCAATGTTATGATCGCAACTTGCTTCGATATATTTAACATCCGAAAGAACTTTACATGGAGTGGTTCTACTCGTTGTCGTTCCATCGCCGAGTTGTCCATTAGCATTATATCCAAAAGCCCATACCGTCCCGTTATTCTTTAGAACAAGAACGTGATAAGCTCCTGACGATATTGCTGCAACATTTGTCATTTTTTGCATCGGAGTATATTGATTTGAACTTGTTCCGATACTTTTTTTATATCCCCAAACCCACAGACTGCCATCATATTTTAGAGCTGCAGAATGGACACAACCAAAGGAGGCTTCTTTTACATTATCTAAGACTTTATGAGCCATCCAATATTTTCCGTCTGTACCCAATTGTCCTTCAGCATCTCTGCCCCAAGTCCAAAGAGTGTTATTTTTTGTTATTGCACCTCGATGATTTTTCCCTTTTATAAAAGTTTTAGCTTCAGTCATTATCTTTGTCGGCCTTAGTGTTTCATATATCGATCCGGAACCAAGTAAGTAGGATAGTCTCTGTAGATGGGTTTCAGAACCTATGTGGTAGTAGAAATTCCCTCCCCAGCCCATTAGAGTATTTCCAAGGTTTTTTATTAAATAGGTATTAGGAAATTGACGCATATAATCCACGATATCATTATATACAAGAACAGGGGTAAACGATTTTTTCATCGAAGGGTCTGGATATTTGTAGTCATCTTCATATCCCCACAGATAAAACTCGCCATTCGTTTTTAGCATCCGACCACCACTTATTTTTTTTATAGTCTCAGTCGCTAATACTTTTATTGAGAACATTAGATTCTTGGCTAAATTCACCTCTGATATATATGATTTGACGCAACTTTGAGGGATTATCAATTTATAGGTTCCTGAGCTAAGTTCTTCTTGTGAAACGAAATGCAGGGTATTTCCGGAAATAATCCGTTCTCCTTTAATTTCTTCCGTCTCATCTTTTAGCAACTTGATGTTAGAAAAATTGTCACCTTTTTGTATTTCAGTGTTGAATATTACAGACGGGATAATTTCCCGTCTTATATTTTTTGCGCTATTTCGGGGATTCATGCTTACGACCTTTAATGAAGTAACTTCATAATTGGCTGTAAGGACATCGCTTGTTTTGTAGCCGCTATGATATGCAATGGCTTTGAGTGTCAGACTTTGATTGATGGGAATTGGAGAAGTGTATTTCGCGCTGCTTTGATTGGGGGTTTTGCCATCAAGCGTGTAATATATTGCGGCATCATTGTCGCTTGCAGCCAAAGCTACTTTTGTGCCTTGTTCCAACATACCGCCGGAGGGATTTGCCTTTAGCGTCAATTGGGATTTTTCCACCGTCACGTAGCAGTCATCGGAATAATCATACCCATCTATCGTTGCCGTTATATATGCAGAACCGGCCTTTACTCCGGTCACTCTACCGGAAGATGAAATTGTAGCCACGCTGGTGTTGCTCGAAGTCCAGGTTAATGAGTATTGTGCGCCCGACGGAGTGACTGTAGGGGTGATTGTCTTTGATTCACCAGCAACCAAAGAAAGGTTGCCGGGCAGAGATATGCCTGTAGGCCGCTGAGATTTCACACTAATCGAGCAAGTCGCATCGGGGCCGGAACTATTGCTGATGGTAATCGTGGCATTGCCTGAACCAATGGCCTTCACTCGTCCTTCCTGATCGACGGATGCTACATTCGTGTTGCTCGAAAAAAAGCGAATTGTTGGTTTTGGACTGACGTTACTCGGACTATAAGAATATGAAATATATTGAGAGTCTCCAACATTTAATGACATTGATGTAGGACTGACGGTCAAGTTTACTGGATAACATTTGATTAGATAATACGTGGTGGAATTATTCGTGTGCATATATCCGTTCTTGTCATACCAATAATAGTAGTAGTCACAACGTACTTCTGCTGAACCTGTGAAATATTCGTTCACAGAGACTATTGCACCATACGTCATATACTTCTTCACCGCAACTGCTTTATGGGAGCACCCCCATGCCACTTGATTGAGAGCAGCTCCAGAAGGAGGATTCGGTGCTGAGAGAATAGTGTTTTGCCCGACATATAGTGATGTAGTACCTTGTGCATTGGCTTGAACACAATTTAGCCATCCGACAAGTATTGTCAGAAAGATGATTATTCGAATATGCGTTAAATGCTTCTTCTTTTTTATTTTAATCATACGTAATTTTTTATGTTTTTTTAATATGCAGCAAATCTATTAAACTATTTGACATGTACCCGACGATTATTAATATATAATACCTGATTTTTTAATGGATTTCAGGAGAGTATAGGAAACGGCTCTTTGTCGCGCAACCCGCGCCGCCTTTTCGGAGGGTTTTGCAGACAAAAACGGTCAGCGGCCAAGCGCCTGAAAATCAGCAGGTGTATATGTAGCAAAAAATATGTCTGAGATATTTTAAATTA
>OHBJ01001389.1_pt1:0-15000 | contig 16546 bp, 11 predicted proteins | sample 1577241 | NCBI WGS metagenome assembly OHBJ01 (sample SAMEA3541594, study PRJEB24748) | human gut metagenome | biome: human gut; feature: human-associated habitat; material: faeces | place: China | collected 2012 | reverse complement strand
TTCAAAAAAAATATCTCACAAGATTGATTATGGAGATTGTGTAAAAGACACAATCTATACAACCTTTAAAGAATATGATAGAACCGTTTTGACATATGAAAAGGAAATTATCAATCATACGGAACAAAAGGTTGTTATAATAGCAAAAGACAGAGACAATATATGTAAGTCAGAACTTATGTTTATTGGATCTGTTCTCAATTCAGAGAATGATACCATAACCTTTTTGAAAAAAGAAGATGTATTTGGACTACAACAAAGTCCACATGCAAATGGGAGTATTGTTCTTTATAAGAATAGAATTAGGCAAGGCTATTACTCAAATTTTTATAAGGGATTTTTTGTAGAAATCAAGAATAATCTGTTGTACATAAAAGATGTGATAGATGTGGATTTGGAGGGAAATTCTGTTTTTGGAGATCTCAATTCAATAAACTTTATGGAGGATATACCCCATAGTGTTTTTATTTATGCAGAGAAAGAGTGGGGAGACGAGCACATCTTTATAAGAAAAGATGCAGGCGATGAAATTGGCCGATAAACGATTCTGAATATGGGAGATTGCGATGACGTTTCCTTTTTCTGTATTGTCATTGGTGTTTTGTGGTGAAGATATTGTTGTAACCATGTTCTTAATTGTGTCGCATGCCATTACTATTGTTATCGGGCTGTTGCTTTCTTCTAAAATATCTTATTTCAAGCGGACTGATATGTGTATCTGGTGGAGTTACCATGAGCAAGATTTTAAAATACAGAAGAAGATATAAGTGATGAATAATAGAAAGCCAATTTTAATATTGGTCTGTAGTTTTATGATTTTGTTTTCCTGTAATTATAAAAGCACAACAATCGTCTACTGACAATAAGCTTTCTGAATGTAAGCTGGATACTTCGATAAATGAATTTAGTTTAATGAATCCTGTTTCATTGGATTCAATATTTATGCGTCAGGTCGATAATTGTAAAGTTAATGATTTTCAATATGGAGAAGGAATTTATGTTTCTAATGCTTCTGATAACGAATTTGTCTTTATGAAATTCAATTGTGGTAGAATTGGAGAAGAGTTTGAAGCTTTTATTCTGACAGATTCTATCTCTTCGGAGTATTCTTCCTATAAGATACATAGTAACATTCCAAGATTTATTGTTATTTTTTTGCTGGGTAAAAAAAGTTCCCGCAGATAATTGAAAATACATAGGAGATAATTCGAATTATGTCTGAGATAATTTAAAATATCTCAGACATATTTTTTGCTACATATATACGTGCTGATTTTCAAGTGCTTGGCCGCTGACCGTTTTTGTCTGTCTCGGCAGAATATTATGTATGTATTTTGTTTCGTTGTAGAGATTTTTTGTTGCTGTTGTTTTCGAAAATAGTATCTGAAGATATAACAGAACCTTGTCTGCTTAGGTGTGTCTCTTAATTTACTTCATGAAAGAATAAATCCAAAGGCCAATAATCGGTAATGTGATGAAATATAAGAATATGACGATAACGAGAAACAATGTCAGCCCTAAATCTCCTCTGTTCGCCTCCGGACAGATTGTTTTGGCATTAAGGTGCATATAAATGTGTGTCTCGTTATTATGGTAATGCGATGTATAATGTATTTTTGCGTAGCGTTTTGATTTTATGTCCCAATGATAAGAAAGTTTGAGTCCTACGATTTGGATAAGGTGCTGGATATTTGGTTTAAGGGCAATGTTCAGGCTCATCATTTCGTTCCTGCGTCTTATTGGAAAAAGCATATCGGATATGTTTCGGCTGTATTGCACGAATCGGAGGTTTATGTTTATTTGGAGAATGGGGGAGTTGTTGCTTTCGTTGGATTAGAGGGTGATTATATTGCAGGTTTATTCGTTGAAAGCGGTTATCGTTCAAAGGGTATCGGGCATGAGATTATGGAATTTCTTAAAAAGATACATGATGTCCTTACTTTAAGCGTTTACGAGAAGAATAAAAGAGCCGTCGGCTTTTATAAAAAAGAAAAATTCTGTATTGTGGAAACAAAATGCGAGCATTCAACGCACGAAAAGGAATTTGTGATGAAATGGCAGAAAGAGGAGATTCCGGTTCTTTCTTTATGAAAATAATTATAGCTCCATTCACAAAAGGAGATTGAGTATTATTGCGAATGGAGCTGTAATGAGGATAGAAAATGTTGAGAAATTTCTGTCTTTTTATACAGTTTTATTCTACGTAAAGCACCAGGCCTTTCAGGTATTCTCCTTCGGGATGATATATATTCACGGGATGATCGGCGGGCTGGTGAAGCTGATGTAGAATTCTGACTTTTCGTCCTGTCTGGGCCGCTGCGCTGAAAACAGCAAGCCGGAATTGCTCCTTGTTTATGGCTTGAGAGCAACTAAAAGTGAACATTATGCCGCCATGAGCTATTTTTTCGAAAGCTTTGGCGTTTAATTTCTGATAGCCGCGCAATGCGCTTCGTACGGCGTCGAGATGTTTTGCGAATGCAGGCGGGTCGAGAATGATAAAGTCGTAAGTTCCTGATTGCATATTCTGTAAAAACTTGAACGCGTCTTCTGCATAGGCGTCGTGGTTCTTGCAGTCAGGAAAATTGAGGGCAATGTTCTCACGCGTCAGGTCGATTGCTTTTGCCGAACTGTCTACAGAGTGCACTGTGTCCGCACCGCCTCGCAGGGCATAGGCCGAAAATCCTCCTGTATAGCAGAACATGTTGAGAACGCGTCTGTTGCGGGCATATTGCTCTACGAGTCTGCGATTCTCACGCTGGTCTACGAAAAATCCGGTTTTCTGTCCGTTCAGCCAGTCTATGTGGAATTTCAGTCCGTACTCCAATGCGATGTTGTCGTTTGACTTGCCGATAAGAAAACAGTCGGAAGCATTCAGTTCCTCGGCGAAAGGCAGGGTTGTTCCGCTTTTGTAATAAACGGCTTCTATCATTCCGTTTGTGACGTCCTGTATGGCTTTTGCTATTTCGTATCGGGCGTGGTGCATACCTGCGCTGTGCGCCTGAACAACGGCGGTTTTTCCGTAAATGTCTACTATGAGAGCGGGCAGATTGTCGCCTTCGCCGTGCACAAGCCTGAAAGTATTGTTGCCTTCCAGGCCTGTCAGCCCGATGTCACGCCGCAAATTTAAGGCCGATTGCAGACGGCTACGCCAGAAACTGTAATCGATTTCCTCATCTGCGAATGAAAGTACGCGAACAGCTATCGAACCGGTCTGATAATGCCCAACGGCGATGAATTTCCCCTCGTGAGTATATACTTTTACTATATCTCCGTCTATTATGCCTTGTTCTTTTGCAGCTATTGCTCCTGAAAAAATCCAGGGGTGGTAACGTAGCAGGCTGGAGTCTTTTCCGCGTTTAAGAGTCAGCTGTTTGAATTTCATTGTTGGCTTCGATGAGGTTATAATTGTGTGTTTTATGTAGCTTTTCGAGTTCGTTGTAGATCATAAGACAGGCCCAGGCGTCGGTGGCGGCATATGTTTTCTGCTTGTCGCTCAGAGTGTCGGCTTCCCAATTGCTCAGACGCTGTGCTTTCGATATTCTTTGTCCGAACACGTTTGCATATATTTTCTGCAGCGACTTGTCTTTTATTCCGAATGTTGGAACGTAATTTTGCAGGTCGAGAAATCCGCTCGATTCAAAGTCTTCGCGGCGATGAAGGGCAAGTATATCGTCATGCAGCGAGAGCCCTACTTTCAGCACGTTGCCGTTGCCGAAAAAATTTATTATCGGTTCGCACAGTCCTATGAAATTCAGACGGAACAGAAAGCAGATGTCGGGCGTGGAAACCTGGAGCAGAGCCACTTTGTTGGTGACGCCTTTTTTGAAAGCCGGTTTTGTTTCGGTGTCGATGCCTACAATTTTTTCTCTGCTAAGGATATCGATAGCCCGCTTGGCTTCATTTTCGGATTGTACTATTATTATCTTGCCGTCGAACTTGACTTGCGGCATTGCCTGTATCAAGGTTTTGTCGATACAGGAATACAGGGTTTTCGTTTCAGTTTTCCTCTTCATTGCCAGGGAAACCGTTGTATATTGCTTCATGTAGCGGGCGCAGCACGTTGACTACGGTTTGCCCCCAACGTTCGGTAAAACTGTCGCTCAGCTCTCCCAGTGCGGCCGCTGTGGATTCGTCGAAATTCTGTTCGTAAATGTTCAGAAAATCACGCAGCTCCTGGTAGATGTCAGCCATGTCCTCAGATACGGTTCTGCGTATAGGCGTGTCGCTATACTTCATTTCGTCGAGGAATACATCCAGATAGTCGTCGTATTCTCCCATGACGGCTGCCACGGAGTCGCGAATGGCGTTGTAGTCGCTTTCTGTTACGCTCCGTTCAAGGTAAACGTCGCCATAGTTGTTGAAGTGGAGTGTTATCTGAGATTTCAAATAAAGCAGTGGCAGCAGTTTGAGCATTGCGTCTATGAAATCTTTGCGGCGTGTTGAAGCCGCATTTTCCAAACGCTTGCATATTTCCAAAGCAACGGTTACGAACTCGATTACTTCCTTGCTATGATATTTATTTTCCATTGTCTTTACATGCGTTATGCGGCAGATTGCTGTTGTTTCCGACGACTCCGCTTGCCGTGCGGTTTCGCAAAGATGTCTGCCGACTTTAAAGGCGTCGGCAAAGGTACGAAAAAATACATGAGTTCGGTAAATGCGTTTCCATAAAGAATGCCGCTTGCGGCTGTTTGCATGTCCGCAGGTTTGTATGCCGTAGCCGGTGTCCTTCCACCAATTTAGGAAGATGTATTTCATGGGACGTAAAAAGTATGTTAGAGATTTTTACTGTAAGTCGGGTACTCACTGAAAGCAGGTTTGGCAGAAAACCTTCGTGGGTCGGTTTTTATAAAAAACGCACCCGACGAAAAAAAATATTTTTTTCTTGTGGTAAAAAAGTTCCCGCAGTAAATTGAAAATACAAGGGAGATAATCGAAAATATGTCTGAGATAATTTAAAATATCTCAGACATATTTTTTGCTATATATACACCTGCTGATTTTCAAGTGCTTGACCGCTGACCGTTTTTGTCTGTAAACTATGCCGGCTGGGCTGTGCGGATTATATGCGAGGCTGTGATTTCTTTTTACGTGCGTGAGGCTGCGGAATGGGTTCCGGAAAAATTGTGCGAGGTTCCGTGCCTGTCCCGATTTTTCGAACGGGTGTTTTTTTGTGAGTTTTCTGTTTTGCCGCACTTGCGAAAAAACGGGCGTTATATCCCTTTTGCCGCGAAGAATTTCTTAACTTTGCGAAATTGATTCCGAAATACGTAAATAAATTATATGGTAAAAAAGAGTAATAATACGAGGAAAAAGAAAAACAAACCGGTAGCTACTGCCTCAAATACGGCAAAAAAGGAAAAATCATTGTTCTCGGGCGAGAATGTGTGCTTTCTGATAGGTCTTGTATTGTTGCTCGCTTCTTTGTATATAATATTGTCTTTCGTTTCGTTTTTCATAACCGGAGCTTCAGACCAAAGCGTTATAGAGAACTATCATTATGTGGGCGACAGTTCCCGCCGGATGATGAGCAATTATGCAGGCTCGCTCGGTGCAAGGACGGCGTATTATCTTATAAACGACTGCTTCGGAATGGCTTCGGTTTTCATTCCCGTTTTCATGATTTTTGCGGGCATGAGGCTTATGAATGCCGGTCATATAAGACTTTGGAAATGGTTTGCAAACTTTGCTTTCCTTATGATCTGGCTTTCTGTGGCCTTGCAGTTTTTCATGCCTCAGCATATATTGAACAGCCTGTTTTTTCTTCCCGGAGGAAAACACGGTCAGTTTGTGTGTGATTTCCTTTATAGCGAGGTAGGTGCTCCCGGTATAGTCATCATTTTGTTTATCACTGCGGTTGCTTATCTTGTTTACTTGTCGGACGAGACAGTGCGTGTTATCAAAAAAGCTGCGTCGGGTGTGAAAAAGCCCATAAGCATGTGTATGCGCAATTCTTCGCAGGCAGTAGAGGCAGACGGCGGAGAATGCGGAGATTATGCTGGACAGCGTGGAACGGATTCTGGCGAAAGAGCCGAATCGGAAACAGGTGCGTTGACCGATAGTCAATACGAGGAAGACAAAGCCGCCGGCAATGAGAACGATAAAAGGCCTATATCGCCGGATGAGCCGTTACGCCGCAAGACTGAGCTTGAGACGGAAAGCAACGAAGATGAAAAAGGGGATGAGGCGGAGGTTTATAATCCGCGTCTTGATCTGGAGTATTACAATTTTCCTCCAGTCTCTTTGCTTAACCATTACGAAAGCGATCGTGTGTCTGTCGATAAGGTAGAACAAAAGGCTAATGAAGAACGTATTATAAACAGTCTGAAAAATTTCGGCGTCGAGATTTCGAGTATAACGGCTACTGTCGGCCCTACGGTGACATTGTATGAAATAACTCCGGCGCGGGGCGTGCGTATTGCCAAAATAAGAAATCTTGAAGACGATATGGCTTTGTCGCTCCGTGCTTTGGGCATTCGCATAATAGCTCCGATTCCCGGAAAAGGCACTATAGGAATAGAGGTGCCCAACCGGAACCCGAGAATCGTGTCTATGGAAAGTATCTTGTGCAGTGAAAAATTCAGAAATTTCAATGCCGAGCTTCCCGTGGCTTTAGGAAAGACCATTACTGACGACGCTTTCATGTTCGATCTCGCAAAACTTCCGCACCTTCTCGTGGCCGGAGCAACAGGACAAGGAAAGTCGGTGGGACTTAACGCGATAATTACCTCGCTTCTTTATAGAAAACATCCTGCCGAGCTGAAATTGGTTCTGGTCGACCCGAAAAAAGTGGAATTCAGCATATATTCTTCGCTCGAGAACCATTTCCTCGCGAAAGTTCCCGACGAGAATGCCGATCCGGTGATTACCGATACCGATCGTGTCATATATACGCTGAACAGTATCTGTAAGGAAATGGATACGCGCTATGACCTGCTCAAACGTGCCAGAGTGCGTAATATAAAAGAATATAACGCGAAATTCTGCTCCAGAGTATTGAATCCCGAGAACGGACACCGCTATATGCCTTATATAGTTGTAGTGATCGATGAGTTCGGAGACCTGATAATGACAGCGGGAAAGAACATCGAGACTCCTATTGCACGTATAGCACAGCTGGCGCGCGCCGTCGGAATTCACATGATAATAGCGACGCAGCGCCCGACTACCAATATTATAACCGGAACAATAAAGGCCAACTTCCCTGCACGTATAGCCTTCAAGGTGGCGTCGGCCGTTGACTCGCGTACGATACTTGACGGAACAGGGGCTAATCAGCTTATCGGGCGCGGCGACATGCTTTACGTATCGAGCGGAGAGCCCGTGCGCGTGCAATGCGCATTTATAGATACTCCCGAGGTTGAAGGAATAACCAGTTATATAGCGAAACAACAGGGATATACTTCGGCTTTTATGCTTCCGGATGTTCCTATGCCCGAGTCGGATAATAAAATGTTTTCTTCAGACAGTGACAGTGAGCACCGCGATCCTCTTTTTGAGGAGGCGGCGAGAGTTGTAGTAGAAACGGGACAGGGCTCCACGTCTTTGATTCAGCGCAAGTTCTCGATAGGATACAATCGTGCGGGAAGAATCATGGATCAGCTTGAGAATGCCGGAATTGTAGGGCCGCAAAACGGAAGCAAGCCTCGGGAAGTGCTTTGTTCCACGACTTCCGACCTTGAGATGAAGCTGAATAACGCCTGAGAGACGTGCATTCTAACGGTAAGGCAGGTTACCGTCGGCGACAAGCCTTAGGGAAATATGATCATATAATTTATAGAAAAGAAAATAAGTATTTAAAATATGAGCAATTACATTGTATCGGCACGCAAGTACCGCCCTACGACATTCGATGACGTTGTAGGGCAGAAAGCTCTCACCCAAACTTTGTGCAACGCTATCACGAGCGGGAAATTAGCCCATGCATATTTGTTCTGCGGCCCTCGCGGAGTGGGTAAGACGACTTGTGCGCGTATTTTTGCCAAGACAATTAATTGTGAACACCGTTTGCCGTCGGGAGAGGCGTGCAATGAATGCGAAAGCTGCCGTTCGTTCGATGAGGGTCGAAGCCTTAACATTCATGAGTTGGACGCGGCGTCGAACAATTCCGTTGAAAACATTCGCGACCTTATCGAGCAGGTGCGCATTCCGCCTCAGACAGGAAAATATAAGGTCTTTATCATCGATGAGGTGCATATGCTTTCGTCCGGAGCGTTCAACGCGTTTCTTAAAACGCTTGAAGAACCTCCTTCGTATGTTATTTTCATACTTGCAACCACAGAAAAGCAGAAAATAATCCCCACTATTCTGAGCCGTTGCCAGATTTACGATTTCAAACGCATAGAAATCGATGATATAGTGGGGCAACTAAAAAAAATAGCCGACAATGAGGGCTTGAAGTACGAAGACGAAGCGTTGCGCGTTATTGCCGAGAAGGCCGACGGAGGAATGCGCGACGCTCTTTCCACGTTCGACCAGGAAGTAATCTTTACAAACGGCGACGTTACCTATCAGCAGGTAATAAGGAACCTCAATATATTGGATTACGACTATTTCTTTGCTCTTACCGACTTGTTTCTCAAACGTGATATTTCAAAAACTCTTCTTACTTTCGACGAGATAATAGGCAAAGGTTTCGACGGAGGAACTTTCATTGGAGGCCTGGCTAAGCACATGCGCAATCTGCTGGTTTGTTTCGACGCAGCGACGGTTTCTTTGCTCGGAGTTTCGAAGCAAGTGGCCGAGCGTTACCGCGAGCAGGCCTTGCGCTGTAATATCAAGTTTGTTTATAAGGCTTTGAAGCTTTGTAACGATTGCGATCTGAACTATCGGATGAGCCGCAACAAACGTCTGCTTGTCGAGATAACTCTTATCGAGATCATACAGGCTGTGCAGGAGGGTGGCGAGGCTTCTTCGGATGACCCTCTTCCGGCTGTAAAGCAGGAAAGAACCTCAAAAACGCTTAAAAGCATATTCAAGGAAACTCAGAAAGCCGCACCGCAGAATGCGGCGCAGCCGGCGCCGTTGCCGGCAGGCGAGAATAATGCCGTGGCTGGTGTTTCCATGTCTTCGGCCGGCATTCCGGAGAGTGTTGCCTCAACGCATGGTCATTTGGCCGAGGATGTTCCTTCCGCGCCGGTACCTCATTATAATCCGGCTCAGCCGCGTCGGCCTTTGCAGCCGGTTCAAACGGCAAAGAAACCGCATGTGATAAGCGTTACTTCCATTCGCGGGTTGCAAATGCAGAGCAAAGGAGGTGATTCTCCTGCGGGAGCGCCTGCGCAGCAGGTTGGAAACGTTTCGCCTGTGCCGGATAATTCGATAGGTCTTGATAGCTACGATGAGAGCAAGTTTTCGGTCGCATGGCTTCAGTTTGCAGAAAACCTGCCTGTCGAGGAGAGCGATGTTGCAGGCCGTATGAAAGGTATGAAACCGGAACTGGTTGCCGATGGCGGAGTGATAATAACAGTGGAAAACCCGCAAGTTGAGAAATTCATGCAGCCTTTGCTGCCCCGTCTCGAACATTTTTTGCAGACAAGGCTGAATAACAGAAACGTGCGGGTTAAAATCCGTATCTCGGAAGCAACTGAAACATCTTTGACGCTTAATTCTACAGAGCTGTTTAAAAAAATGATAAAGGAAAATCCTTATCTTTCGAAAATAAACGACGCTTTTCAACTTGAAATAATATAGTATAAGGCGTGTAATGTCATAAATTATCTCCGAAAAGTCAGTCGTTCGATATTCGCGTAGAGCTTTTCGGGGATTTTTATGATGTTCCGGATAGTTTTTATATACCTGACATTTTGTCATGCGGTTTTGAGGTATCGTGAAAAATACCATAGAAAAAATATGTCTGAGATATTTTGAATTATCTCAGACATATTTTAAAATATCTCAGAGATAATTTTTTTTACATGCGGGAGGTTTTTTCCTTAATGCTGACGGGAGGTGAAACGACCTGACAAAATTGTCATGTTCCGAAAAGTCCAGTGCCGTTTCTGAGCTACTGTAGTTGTGTCGTGGTAGCGTTGCTGCAGCATAAGGCTGCTCATATGAAATAAAGAAAAAGAGGGGCAGGAATTTTCTTTTATAATTAATGGAAACGAATGTTTCATTCTCATTAGGTATCGAAAGAATTTGTAGAACTGTAGAGTTTGTGGTGGAATAAGGCAAGCGGTTGTGGAAGAACAAATTCTCCACAACCGCTTGTTTTGTTTTGAGTGTATCTGTTTTGTTAGGCTCAGAATGAAACCGTGCCCAGATTGCGGTCTACAAGTATACCGTCTTTAGCTTTCAGACTGTATTTGCCGGCTTTCTTGGCCTTGAACTTGATTATGAAAAGTTCGTGGCTGCCTTCTTCGAGCAGGAAGTTATTCCCTCTGTTGACGAAAGTGGGGTAAAGTGCTTTTTCTCCGCTGGTGTGCAGACGGTCGTATGTAAGATTCACCATTTCTTTCATGTTTTTGAGTTCGGTGCCGAGATATTCCAGTTCGTCTGTGTTATATGGCAGTGCGAAACTCAGACCGTTCACATAGTGCAGATCTTTTCCGCTGACTGTTATGTTTATCTCGTCGCCGGCTGCATATGTGTTCTTGTCGGATTTGAGTGTGAGAGAACCTGAAACTTTGTCGTTCGAGTTACTTACTCCTCCGTCGAGCTCGGTGGTTACGCACGAGATGTCGTATGCGTCTATAAGTCCGTTGCCGTTGATGTCGCCAGCGCTTACGTAGTCGAAGTCGCTGTCGCCCCTACGCAGACCGGTATAATTCATGTAAGAGGTGAGATCGTTTTCGTCAATGCGCTTGTCGTGGTTTATGTCGCCCTGGTATAAACTTTCTGTTCCAGCCACTTTGAATACGTAAAGCTCGCGGCCCGATCCGAAGTTGCCTGCAGCAGCGCTGATATGCATGCGAATGTAGCGCGCCGTCGGATTGCCATTGAATTTGAACGTCTTGGTAGATCCGTCTTTAGCCCATTCGAATTCTACGGGCTTGCTCCATGTCTGACGGTCGGTACTGTAGCTTATTGTGCCTTTCAGCAAGGTTCCGTTGCCGGCATCCTCTCGCGGCATGTATTCGAGGCGGTCGAGTGTATTTACTGAGCGGAGGTCTATCGTCATGTCGGAGGGTACCGCTTCGCCTTTGCCCCATTTTGTGTGCCATATAGTCTTCTCGTCGAAGTCGAACAGTTTGTTTACGCCGCTTCCGCCCTGGTTTTCACAAGTGGTTTGTGCCTTGATTCCCTTTATGGCCAGTTCCAAAGGATTGGCTTTTGTCGTTGCGCTGGCTGTGGCCCATTCGGAGTATCCGTCTTTGTTGACAGCACGCACCTTAAAATCGTATTTCGTTTCGGGCTGCATTCCTTCAAAGGTAAATTCCGTGTCGCGAATGGTGGAGTATAGCATTCCGTCGTATTCCACTTCGTAGAAATCGGCGTTTTGTACAGCTTTCCACGACGGGGTCAATGTGAAACAGCCTATGTTTTCGTCGGTAAAGGCAACGCTTGGTGCGGCGAGCGTTCCGCTTTGTTTCAGTAAGCGGTCGGGCATGGAAAATTCGAAGCCCGTTACCTTTACTTCCACTTCGTTCGAGGAAATGTCGGTCTTGCCTATTTTTACGAGCAGTTGTGGATTTTTTGTTATCGCTATTTTTGAGTATTCGCTGCCAGGTGTTGAAAAACGGTTCAGGTTAGGAGCCGCATTATAGTAATAAACGTTTTCGTATTTCTCGTAGTCGGCGAGCGAAGTTGCCTGCACGAGCTTTATGTTCTTTTTGCCTACTTTCGCTTTTACTCCTTTGGGTTCGCAGCTTACGTTTATGCGCAGTTCCGTCTGCTTTTGCGGTTCGAAACCTTCGAATTCTCCCGTCGTAGGAGCGATGTTTACAGTGAGTTGACGTTTGTTTTTTATGGCAGTCGAAGTTACGGTGTTATTTACACATACGCCGTTAAGATATTCCTGGCTTTTGCCGTCGTCGTCATACTCGTCGAAAGTCGAAATTCCGTCGCCGGATGAATAGATCTCGTATGCCCGGAAATCTTTTCTTATCTGCGATGGATTGTTGTTGGGATTCGTCATCGGAATAATGGCATCGGCCTTCACGAATACGGGCAGTTTCCACAGCGGAGCGTCGTAGTTGTTTATTATGCGCCCGCCTTCGTAAATATCTCCGTTGTAATAGTCCACCCATTTGCCTTCGGGCAAATAGATTCCGTCGCGTATGTCGTTTCCTTCCTTGTCGGCTTTGGTTTCCTTGTATATGGGAGCAACGAGAAAGTTCGGGCCGAAAAGGAACTGGTATTGCGTGCTTGTGCCGAGGGTGTAATCGTTGGGATAGTCGAGGAACATGGCTCTGATAATGGGCTTACCGTTCACGGCCTCGCGTGCAATGCTGTATGTGTAGGGCATAAGTTCGCTTTTCAGCTTGAGGTAGGAGCGGTTAATGCTTGCTGCCGGTTCGCCGAGGATTTCCGGATATTTCGGGTTGCTTCCCCAGCCGTCCATGTTGAGTTCCATAGGAGTGAAGGTCTTCCATTGGAATTCGCGCACGTTTACCGGCACGTTCTTTCCGCCGAAAATCCCGTCTACGTCGGATGTGATGTTCGGTTGCCCCGAGAGCCCCGAGCCTATGAACGTAGGAATGTGGAAGCGTATGTATTCCCAGTCGCCTCCGGTCTGGTCGCCGCTCCATATGCCTGCATAACGCTGTGTGCCGGCCCAGCCGTCGAGCGAAATTATGAACGGGCGGGCGTTAGAACCGTAGTATGGCATGATTTCGCCTACGTCGCTCACGCCGTTAAGCCCGAAACTGTATCCCCAGCCTACCCAGGCAACATCGGTCTTCAGTACGCGTACTCCTGCGTCGCGCACTTCTTTCACTATGTCGCGCTGAAGCAGCGGCTCTATACCCTCTTTGGGATGAAGGTCGCTTTGTGTCCAAAGACCTATTTCCACACCTTTTGAGCGGGCATAGTCTCCGAATTCCTTTAGGTTCTGAATGTTTCCGTCGAGTGTTGATGTCTGGCCGTATCCTGCGCCGTATCCGTCGTTCGGAAGGAACCAGCCGAGAGGCATGTCGTTGTGGATGTAGCGGTCGATTGCTGCCCGCGCCGAGAATTGGTAGTTGTTTTTTTCTCCGTTCAGACTTTCTTTGGTTCCTCCGTTATCTTTCTGGCTTTCTTTGTAACGTTTTCCGTCTTCGAACAGCATTGAGCCGTCTTCGGCTTCGAGCCAGTAGTCGCGGTTGTAGGCATTCAGGTGTCCTTCGTAGAATCCGAATTTAGGAAGCAGCACGGGATTTCCCGTAAGCCGGTAAAAATCGTTCAGCAGTGCGGTGGCTCCGTTGTCGACCATAATGAAAACGTCGAGATAGTTTTCCTGGTGTGAGAGTATTGCCTTGCCTTTTTCCGTTTCGCCGAAGTCGTAGCGTCCTGGTTTGAATGTGTGCCACATAAGTCCGTAGCCTTTGGTGCTCCAATAGAAAGGAGTAGGCGAGGCCACTCCGCCGTCCACCCAGTTGTTTGTATTTTCTATCGCTATGCTTTTGCCTTTATGGCTGAAACGGCCGTTCTGCACGCCGCCGCCGTAAAAGTATTCATCCTCTCCGGCGCGCAGCGTAAGGGTGGTTTTGTTGTTTTCAAAGCTTACGGGTTGCAGGCTTTCCATTACTTTTTTGTCCGTTTCTTTGTCGGTTACGGTCATTAAGCCTGTGTTGCGGTCGAGCTCTATTTCCACTCCGCGAGAGGATATCCTGATGTTCGAGGCGGAACTTTCCACTTCTATGTCGCCTGCTGCTCTCCGCGTGGAGTTGACAAGTATTCTGGCTTCCGGCTTTGCCTGCGGATTGCGTACTATCCCGCCGTTGTCATCACGGAAAAGGCGGAAGATTTTGTTGCCGTAGAAATCTATCGTAAGGCATTTGCCGTTGTCGTAAAGCACTTCGACGGTCGTGTTGTTTATCTTTTGCGCTTTAGTGATTTTTGCGGGATTGTCTTGCGCGATTCCGCTGATAAAAGGAACGGCCGAGGCCGTTGTGGAATTCATGATTATTGTAGCGGCTGCCAATGGGAAAGATATTGCAATCATGGCACGCCTTATGCGCCGAAAGTGCTTAGGCTTTTTCATAGTTTAGAGTAAAAGTAATTAAGTGTTTGTTATTCATGGCAAAAGTATAGCAAAGAATGCGTTGCACCAAATAAAAAATAATTTTATTTGGCGTCGTAGCCGGTGCCGGTCTGCAAATTCCATGCCGCGGTTCGCACATGGGATTTCGATACAGACAAAAACGGTCAGCCGCCAAGTATCTGTAAATCAGCAGGTGTATATGTGGTAAAAAATATGTCAGAGATATTTTGAATTATCTCTGACATATTTTCGATTATCTCCCTTGTATTTTCATTTTCCTGCGGGAAGTTTTTTACTAAGCAAAAAAAATATTTTTTTTCGTGAGAAGCAATTTTTTAATGGAGCCTCTCACGGCCGATTATGCGGGAGGCTGTTCCTTTTTCATATCGAATTCACCTTAAAATCTCTAAGACTTATTCTGCAACATGCCTGAAATAAATTCATAGAACCGAAACATCCTGCTGCCTTCGCCGATATTAATTCACTAAAAGATATATTAAAACTTTTCAAAGAAACATATTTTTCACGAACAATTTATTCAGCCTATTTAAAAACAAACAATTAACTTTGCCGCCGAAAGCGCAATACTTTTGCAAGTTTAAACGTTAAGGATGCTATGAACGCAAAAAGATTATTTGTCGCAATTTTCGCAACAACAATAAGTTGGCTGTCTGTACAAGCACAGATAAGCAAAGAAATCATGCAGGTTCTCGACCGCTGCGCACAGACGGTAAAATCGTCGGGCGACATAAAGGCGCAATTCGAGGCGGCGCAATTCGAGAACAAGGAAGAGCGGGGGTCTTCGAAAGGTTACATATGCATTAGCGGCAAAAAACTGTTCATCGACAACGGAAACGCAAAAATCTGGTTCGACG
>OHBJ01001385.1_pt1 | contig 16577 bp, 20 predicted proteins | sample 1577241 | NCBI WGS metagenome assembly OHBJ01 (sample SAMEA3541594, study PRJEB24748) | human gut metagenome | biome: human gut; feature: human-associated habitat; material: faeces | place: China | collected 2012 | reverse complement strand
AGAAGGCTTTTTCTCCCGGAAAGATAACCTCAACGCGTCCGCTGAACAGTTACTTCAGATACCGGAGAGTGTTAAATAATACTAACGGTGATACTGATTTCGGATGTCTGGACGTTTAAATAATAGGGAAAATAGCCCCGGCCCGATTCGTTAAGTGTGATTTTTAACACTTTACGGAAGCGGGTGTTCTAAACCTTTGACCCTGTGCGGGGTCATATATTAAAACGAAACGAAAATGAAAAAAGCCGTACTCATCACGCTCCTCTTCGCAGGCCTGGCATCGCCGATGTGGGCTCAGAATGATTATGACGACGATATTTACTATAATCCTAAGAAATCGCAGGAAAAGCAACAGAAGAAATCGAACTACATCAAGAACTTCGATGAGATAGATGTCGACACCTACAACCGCCGAGGCCAGTACTACACTACGCCCATCGACACGATAGGCAACTCCACGGCCTACGGCGAGGATTTCGTAAATACCCAACAGATACAGAAATACATCAATCCTACGATTGTCATCGACAACGCCGACGTGCTGGCCGGAGTGCTTGAAAACTCCTACGGCAACGTCGAAATCATAATCGATGACTACGGCACGCCCTCCTTCGCTCCGATCTACGTGTACAGCGACTGGCCCGTCTACAGCTACGGATGGGGTCCCTCGTGGCGCTGGTCATGGGGCTGGGGTCCCTCGTGGAACGTAAGCTGGGGCTGGGGTCCCTCCTGGTCCTGGGGTTGGGATCCATATTGGGCATGGACTCCCGGTTGGGGACCCGGCTGGGGCTGGGGCTGGGGGCCCGGTTGGGGTCCGTCTTGGGGTTGGGGTCCCGGATGGGGTCCCGGCCACGGATGGCACAGCGACCGCTACATGGCCAACCATTACCGCCCGAACGCCGGACGCCGTCCCAACGGACCGTATAACGGATGGGCCGAAGGCACACGTCCCGGCGGAAACCGCTACGGCGGCACTGCCTCCTCGCGTCCCGGCTATGCCTCTTCGAGCGCTGCGGAACGCCGTCCCTACTCTATCAACAGCAACGGCCACCGCGTCAGCAATTCACAACAGACCGTCAACAACACAAGCACTTACAGAGGTTCGCAAGGCGTTGGCACACACCGCGGCGGCTACATGGGAGGAACTCTAAACAACGGCATGACCACAGGCGGCCACCGCCAATATGGTGGGGGCACCGGAACTGGCACCACCAAAAGCGGCTCGTTCAACGGTACGGCCACACGCCGCAACTATGGCGTAGGCACCACAACACAACAACGTAGCACCGGCACCACCAACCGGTCGGTAAACAGCAACTCCAACAGCCACCGCAGCAGCGGCAGCTCCAACCGCCGCACCTTCAACAGCGGCAACTCGCACCGCTCGTCAGGCGGATTCGGCACCAGCGGCCGTGGAGGCGGAGGCGGAAGCCGCAGCGGAGGCGGCCGTTCCGGCGGCGGAGGTGGCGGACACCGCAGATGATACTCTATTCTTCACAGGCCTGACATCTCTCCCGGTTTTTCCGGAAGTATGTCGGGTCTTGATATATCCTCATGCAGCAATCTACTGCAAAATCCCCCTCCCCTCCACTATCACCACAAAAAAATGACAAACTATGAATAAGACATTACTCACAACCCTCTCCATACTGGCGCTGACGGCAGTGTCGGCTTCTGCGCAGGACGCTATCAACGCCGTCAACCTGTCGCAGCAAGACCTCAAGGGAACAGCTCGCTTCATGTCGATGGGTGGAGCTTTCGGAGCTCTCGGCGGCGACCTCTCCACACTTTCGCAGAATCCTGCCGGCATTGGCGTCTACCGCCGCAACGACATCGGGTTCACCCTCAACCTCGACTGCCAGCGTGCCACTGCCGACGACCTGGGCTACAAGACGACGCAAGACCAGACCAAGTTCCTGCTCAACAACATCGGCGCCGTCTTCACTTACCGCATAGACAGCGATGCCTGCCCGAACATCAACTTCGGCTTCACCTACAACAAGGCAGCCAGCTTCAACCGCCACATCCGCGGCTCAATCGGCAACCTCCAGACCTCTATGACCAACTACATAGCCGGTGTGACGCAAAACGACGGTTACACGGTGCCGGACCTCACCACCACCAATTCTTTTGACCCCTACAATCCCAATGACGGGGGTGTCGCACCCGCATGGATTTCTATCCTCGGCTACGACAGCTACCTCATCTCGCCCGAAGGAACGCCCGATAACCCGACATGGCAAGGACAGTTCGGCCGCGGCACGAGCGGCTTCGGCTCGTTCGACTATCTTGAGAAAGGGAGCATCGACGAATACAACATAAGCCTCGGCGGCAACATCGCCGATGTGGTGTACTGGGGTATGGACTTCGACATCATCGACATGAACTACCGTCTCGAAAGCATCTGGGGCGAGAGCCTGAAAGGGGCCTACGTCAACGGTTCGAACGGCAACACCGCTTCCGACTGGGACCTTTATAACTATTATAAGGTAGACGGCGTAGGATTCAACTACAAGCTGGGCGTCATCATCAAACCTGTACAGGAATTCCGTATCGGTCTTGCCATCCACACCCCCACATGGTACCGCCTGACACAGGACTTCTATGCCAACACGACATACAAATACCAGCCAAACCCCGGCATCAGCGACAAGGATAAAGGCTTTCAGGAGACCAACGGCGGCTACACCGGAACCAACTCCTTCAAATACAAGGCTCCATGGCGCTTCATAGCCAGCGCCGCCTTAGTGTTGCCCCGCTTCATCCTCTCGGCCGACTATGAATGGACCTCCAACAGCTCCATGAAGTTCAGCTATACCGATAACTATTACGACTATGGCTACGGCTATGATGACTGGGACGACTGGTATTGGAAACCGGCCGCAACACGCTCACTGAATCAAAACGACCCGTATTATTACACCAACTCAGACATCAAGGAATACACGCAGAACACCTCCACACTGCGTGTGGGAGCCGAGTTCCGCGTTACGCCGCAGTTCAGCGTCCGCGCCGGTTATTGCTACAGCGGCTCGCCGGTGAAGCAGAAAGTCCGCGACAACGAAATGACGGTCTATACCGCCGGAACACGTCCGGAATACATTCTACAGAACAGCACCAATTACTTGACTTGCGGTCTTGGTTACAAGTACAAGAAGTTCTATGTGGATATGGCATACGTATGGAAACACCGCTCGGGCGAGTACCATGCTTTCACTCCCGACCCCACTTCAAGCATCCAGAGCCCCCAGAGCAATCTCAGCATGAACAACAGCCAGGTTGTACTCTCGGCTGGATTCAAGTTCTGAAAAGAGTTTTCTTAGAGATATCAGAGGCCGGCGCTTAGTTTTGTAGAGAGCCGGCCTCTTGGTGTTTTTTATATTATTGAAGTAACGGGTGTGCCTGATTTGAGGAAACTGATTTTTGGCGGCGGCTTATTTAGGTAGCGGCTCTATCAGTATGTGGCGTATGTCGGTTGCTTGAGCATAGGTCTTGAGCAGGTGCTTGGCATCGGCAAGGAAATCGGATTCGCGGCCGGTCAATTCCGCTACGTCGGTGGCTTCGCCGTAGATATTTACCGTCATGGAGAGGCTCCGCGTTTCGAGGGTCATCTTGGTTCGTTCGTTGTCGCTTGTCGGGGTTCCAACGCCACCGATATCGTCGCGGAAAATCGGGAGGCAGGCTATGTTGAGCGTGCCGCGCCCTATGGCCTCGAAGGGTTCACCTTCACGCCCCACGCCGAGCGTAAGCGTGGGGCCGGCAATCTTGTCAGCGTCGAAACCGCCTATGCTGTAACCGTAGCGTAGCGAAAGGAGGTTGATGATGTCCACAAGCGCATTGATACGGTAAAGGCCTTTACCCTGGAGCATGCGGCGATGCAGCGCTTCAGCCGACGGGCGATAGCGGTTTGGTTCCTTGCCGAGTGCCTTGTATGCGTCACGAGTGGCGGCGATAGCGGGACGCCGTGCTATCTCGGGGATGGTCAGAAGGCCGCGGAGCCGCTCACCTTCGGCCTCTATCATGGCGAAAAGTTCATCTTGCGTTTCGCCGTTCACTACGTTGGCTTCAATGTAAAGTTCGCGGAAACCGGGTGCCGCGCGGTATATTTGGGGGGTGATGATTATCTGTTTCATGGCGCAAAGTTAGCCATTCGGCAGCGAGTGTGCAAGTTTTTCAACGCAAGGTGGGGCGTATGTCAGAAAAATTTAGTAATTTCGCAGTCTGATAAGAAGTTTTACCAGCTTCATAGATAAAATTTGTATATGGCACAAAAACCGTCGATACCCAAAGGGACGCGCGATTTCGGTCCCCTGGAGATGTCAAAACGTAATTATATTTTCGACACCATAACCGAGGCATTCCGGCTGTTCGGTTATTCCCAGATAGAAACTCCGGCAATGGAGAACCTCTCCACGCTCATGGGCAAGTATGGCGAAGAGGGCGACAAGTTGCTGTTCAAGATACTCAACTCCGGCGACTACCTGCGTTCGGTGAGCGATGACGAGTTGCTTGGCCGCAACGTGACGAAGCTGACGCCTCGCCTGTGCGAGAAGGGGCTCCGCTACGACCTCACGGTGCCATTCGCGCGGTTTGTGGTTCAGCACCGGTCCGAACTACAGATGCCTTTCAAACGCTACCAGATGCAGCCAGTCTGGCGCGCCGACCGTCCCCAGAAGGGCCGTTACCGCGAGTTCTACCAGTGCGACGCCGACGTGGTGGGTTCCGACTCGCTGCTCAACGAGGTGGAGCTGCTGGAACTCATCGACTACGTGTTCCATAAACTGAAAGTGAATGTCACCACCAAACTCAACAACCGCAAGGTGCTGACCGGTCTTGGCGAGATGATAGGCCACGCCGACAAGGTGGTGGACATCACAGTAGCTATCGACAAGCTCGACAAGATAGGGCTCGACAAGGTGAAGGAGGAGCTGCGCGAACGCGGCATCGGGGACGAGGCGATAGAGCGCCTTGTACCGGTGCTCGAACTCAACGGCACCAACGCCGGGAAGATAGCGAAAATGCGCGAACTGCTCGCCGGTTCCGAAATTGGGCTCATGGGTCTGGACGAGATGGAAACGGTGGTGAAAGCGTACGAAGCGCTGCCACACTCCGCCTGTCTGGAAGTGGACCTCTCGCTGGCACGTGGCCTCAACTACTACACCGGCACCATCATTGAGGTAAAAGCCCTCGATGTGGAGATAGGAAGCATAACCGGTGGCGGCCGTTATGACAACCTCACGGGCGTCTTCGGCATGGAAGGGCTTTCGGGCGTAGGCATCTCGTTCGGCGCCGACCGCATCTATGATGTTCTCAACACGCTGAACCTCTACCCGCAAGAGGTGGAACGCGGCGTACAGGTGATGTTCACCAACTTCGGGGAGGCGGAGGCACGCGAAGCCATGGGCTGCATATGGCGCCTGCGCAATGCCGGAATCCCGGCGATGGTCTACCCCGACAATGCCAAGATGAAGAAACAGATGCAGTATGCCAACGCCAAGAATGTGCCCTACGTAGCCATCATAGGCAGCGAGGAGCTGAAAGAGGGCGTCGCCACCGTCAAGAATATGGCCGACGGCTCGCAACGAAAAGTGGAACTGGAGAAAATAACCGAAATATTCAAATGAGAGTATTGAAATTCGGCGGCACGTCGGTAGGCACCGTCCGCTCGCTGACTAATGTCAAGAAGATAGTCGAGGGCATCGCGGAGCCATGCGTAGTAGTGGTGTCGGCGCTGGGAGGACTTACCGACCGCCTGATAGCCGCCGCCGAGATGGCACGCAAGGGGAATGCGGAATACCGCCAGGAGGTAGAGACCGCACGCCGCCGACACCTTGAAATCATCGAAGCCCTCGTCCCTGCAGGGCGCCGCAAGGAGATAACGGTCCGCATCGAGGAGCTGCTCGCCGAGCTTACCCGTATCTACGAAGGGATAGCGCTGCTCGGCGACCTCACCGACCGCACGCTGGCGCAGGTAGTCAGCTTCGGCGAAAGGATGTCATCGCCGCTGGTAGCCGAGATTATCGAAGACGCCACCTATTACCATTCCCCTGACTTCATACGCACCGAGCGGTGGTTCAACAAGAACATAGCCGACACGACACTGACCGACCGGCTTATTAAAGAGACATTAGGCGATAGGGGATTCCGCCGCGCCGTGACGGGCGGCTTCATCTCCACCGACCGCGACACCGGCGAGATTACGAACCTGGGACGCGGCGGGAGCGACTACACGGCGGCTCTCATCGCAGCGTCCATCGATGCCGACGTACTGGAAATATGGACCGATGTGGACGGCTTCATGACGGCAGACCCGCGCCTGATTCCCGATGCTTTTGTGGTGCGCCACATGACCTTCATCGAGTCCATGGAACTTTGCACAATGGGCGCCAAGGTAATCTATCCCCCGACCATCTATCCGGTGTTCCACAAGAATATTCCCATCCGCATCCTCAATACGTTTCACCCGGAAGCGGAAGGAACCTGGATTACCGACGAGCACCACGGACACGCGCTGGTAGTGAAGGGCATCTCGGCGGTGCGCAACACAACGCTCATCAGCGTGCAGGCGCAGGGAGAGGACGGCACCGACATTTCGAGCCGTGCCGTCAATGCCATGGCCAAAAACGGCGTTAGCGTCTATCTGGTGAACAGCCATGAGCGCGACGCCGGATTCGCCTTTGCCGTGGCCGCACCCGAAAGCGGCATTGCCGTGAAGATACTAACCGACGAGTTCGGTCCGGAGCTATCGCGCGGCGAGATGGAGAACATCTCGGTGTCGTACAAGCTGGCCACCATCGCGGTGGTGGGCGAAGGGATGAAGCAACGCCGCGAGATGCAGGAAAGCCTCCTGCGCGGCCTCTCATCCGCCGGAATCCGCATCCTTGCCACCTCCGACGGCACCTCTGATACAACTTTAGCAGTAGTGGTGCCCGCCAACGAGGCCGACCGCGCCATCGAAACGTTGCACTTCCTGCTGTTCTCGGACAAGGCCGTTGGCAAATAAGGCGGCAAAGTTGGTCTAATTCAAACCAGCAGAAGCCGTTTCGCAAAATTTTGATTAATTTTGCACGGCGTCCGGGAATCCGTTACCGGCCGCAATGAACCCACAAAAAATGAAAAACCAATGATTATTTCATCTATAAAGTCGTTCGGACGCTACTGCATGTTCATGACGCAGGTGTTCCGCATCCCAGACAAGTGGAGCGTGACGTTGCGCAACACGGTGTTCGAGATAAGCAAACTCGGCGTGGACTCCATTCCGCTGGTCATAATAATCTCGATATTCATCGGGGCGGTGATATGCATCCAGATGACGCTCAACATAGTATCGCCTCTCGTGCCGAGCTACTCCACCGGTCTCGCCACGCGCGAAATCCTGCTGCTTGAGTTCTCCTCATCCATCCTGTCGCTGATATTGGCGGGCAAGGTGGGATCCAACATAGCCTCGGAGATAGGGACGATGCGCGTCACCGAGCAGATAGACGCCCTCGACATCATGGGCATCAACAGCGCCAACTACATAGTGCTTCCCAAGATAGTGGGCTTTGTTCTCTTCGTGCCGGTGCTCTGCATACTTTCTATGTTCATGGGTCTCTTCGGCGGTTGGCTCGTAGCCCAGTTCACCTCCATGATTTCAGTGGGAAACTACATCTACGGCATCCAGACAATGTTCTCGGAATGGTATGTTTGGTACGGCATCATCAAGACTTACTTCTTCGCCTTCATAATAACGAGCGTAGCCGCCTATTACGGCTATTACGTCAAGGGAGGCTCTCTTGAGGTAGGCAAAGCGTCGACCAACGCCGTGGTTTCCTCCTCGATTCTCATTCTTGCTGCCGATGTAATCCTCACTAAACTCCTGTTGCAATGATTGAAGCCAAGAATGTATCCAAGTGGTTCGACGGCACCCGGGTGCTTCACGACATTTCTGCCACCTTCGAGACCGGAAAGACGAATCTTATCATCGGGCAGTCAGGCTCGGGAAAGACGGTGTTCATGAAGTGCCTCATCGGGTTACTGACACCCGAAGAGGGTGAGATATTCTACGACGGTCGCCCCTTCAAGCAGATGAACGAGACTCAGCGGCGTCAGTTGCGCACCGAAATAGGTATGCTCTTCCAGGGCTCCGCCCTGTTCGACAATCTTACGGTGCTCGGCAACGTGATGTTCCCGTTGATGATGTTCTCCAAGATGTCGAAGGCTGAGCAAAAGGAGCGCGCGCAATTCTGCATCAACCGCGTGGGGCTGGAAAACGCCGACAACAAGTATCCGTCGGAGATTTCGGGCGGTATGCAGAAGCGAGTGGCCATAGCCCGCGCCATCTCGCTCAACCCTAAATATCTCTTCTGTGACGAACCGAATTCAGGCCTCGATCCCAAAACTTCGATTCTCATCGACGAACTCCTTTCGGATATTACACACGAGTACAAGATGACTACCGTCATCAATACCCACGACATGAACTCGGTGCTCGGCATAGGCGAGAACATAGTCTTCATAAACAAGGGACACTGCGACTGGATTGGCAACGACCACAACATCTTCCGAAGCCGCAGCAAGGCTCTCAACGACTTTGTCTTCGCCTCGAAACTGTTCCAGGAGGTGAAACTGTTCCTCGAAAGGAAGTACGGAGCGGAAGGAGAAGACGCCAAGCCATGACGCGCATAGACATCATAGGGCGCGGCAACGTGGCCACACACTTACGGCGGATTCCGGGTGACGGTCTCAACGTGGCGCTGGTAAATCCACACACGTGCGAAGGACTGAGGCCGGACGCCGACATTTATCTCGTTTCGGTCACCGACAATGCCATCCGCGAAGTTGGCGCCAAACTCCGGGAACTCCTCGGCGGCGAACCGTTTGTGGCACACACTTCCGGAACCACCGGCATCGAAGTGCTGCACGAATGCGGATTCCGCCGCGCGGGCGTATTCTACCCCCTCCAGACGTTTTCCAAGAACGTGGAGCTTGACTATACCAAAATACCTTTCTTTACGGAAGCCGACTCGGAGAATGACGAGGCACTGTTGCGCCGTCTGGTAGAAGGGATTGGAGCTAAATGTTACCATGCCGACTCGGAAACACGCCGCCGTCTCCACCTCGCTTCGGTGCTGGCATGCAACTTCGTGAACCATTTGTGGTATCTGGGCGCCGGAGAGTTGGAAAAGAGCGGATTGCCGTTCGATGTGCTGAGGCCGCTCATCGAAGAGACTACGCGCAAACTCGCCAACGCGACTCCATACGATGCACAGACCGGGCCGGCACGGCGCGGCGACACCGCAACCACTGCAAAACATCTCGATATGCTTGCAGACAACCCTCGGCTCTTCGAGATTTACAAATTATTGACCGATTCCATTTCAGAGACTTATGAGCGCCATTGATTACGATTTGAAGAATATACGCGGCGTCGCGCTCGACGTCGACGGTGTGCTCTCTCCTTCCACTATCCCTCTCGGCAGCGACGGAATGCCACGTCGCATGGTAAACATCAAGGACGGCTACGCGTTGCAACTTGCCGTAAAACGGGGCTTGAAGATAGCCATTATCACCGGTGGCACCTCCGAGGCCGTGGCGCTTCGCTATCGTGCTTTGGGAATCACCGACATCTATCAGGGCGCCGGCCACAAGTTGCCTATTCTCGAAGAGTGGATGGAAAAAGAGGAACTGACGGCCGCCGAGGTGGCATATATGGGCGACGACATTCCTGACCTTAAATGCCTGCGCCACGTTGGGCTCAGCTGCTGCCCGCACGACGCCGCCCACGAAGTGCTTGCCACCGCGCGTTACATTTCGCGCTTCACCGGCGGCTATGGATGCGTTCGCGACCTGCTCGAACAGTTGCTCAAAGCCCAAGGGCACTGGATGGCCGACGACAAAGCCTTCGGCTGGTAACAAACTCTTCGCTCTTCACTCCGTTTATACTATATGTTAGAGAATCTTCAGAATTACAAGATATTGCTTGCCAGCAAGTCGCCACGTCGTCGAGAACTTCTAAGCCAGTTGAGAATACCCTTCACTGTAATCTCCATCGGCGACATACCGGAGAGTTATCCCGACACACTCGCTGCCGACGATGTGCCGGAATATTTGTCGCTACAAAAAGCTTCGGCCTATCATAAAATGCTGCGCGACAACGAGTTGCTTATTACCGCCGACACAGTGGTTATCTACGGAAACAAAATCTACGGTAAACCGGCCGACGAGAAAGAGGCATTCCGCATGCTGAACGAACTTTCGGGCCATACGCACCACGTAGTTACCGGCGTAACTGTAGCAACCCATAATAATAAGGTGTCATTCTCATGTTCCACCGATGTGGAATTTGCCGAAATAACTCCGGAGGACATTTCTTACTACATAGATAATTTCCGGCCGCTGGACAAAGCGGGCGCCTACGGCATACAGGAATGGATCGGCTGCGTGGCGGTGAAAGGTATCTGCGGCTCGTTCTACAACGTGATGGGTCTCCCCGTGCACCAACTTTACCAGGTGCTACGCAATTTCTGATTTCAGAGGCCGGTGTTTTTTATCGGTTCCAAAAGTTCAGAGGGAAAGTATTCGGCTACCTGATAATTATAGCACCGCTCCTTATAGGCGTGCGCTATGTGCTTCATATCGTTTTCAAACTCCGAATATAGGCCATTAGCCTGCGCCTCTACAAATGCTTTTCTAAGGGCTGTGGCCGCTACTTTCATCTTTTCGAGTGTAATGAAGGCACCGCATTGCAAAATATATCCCGATAAATTGATATTCATTTTAATAATATAATGGGAATCGGGACGGAAAGAGATGAATTTCTCCACAATAGCCTTAGCCTTCCTCACATCAGGTTTGCGACGCCAATACCCTGAAAAGGCAAAGCATTTTAACATGCGACCCCCGTATTTTTCAGCCAACGCCTCGGAGTCGGGATTGAGCCAGAACTCCAAATACTCCTTGACATCTTTGTTGGAACCGTAGAGTTCAAGAATCATCTCGGTGAGTTGATTGGCATCGTAGTTCTTGAGTTGTTTTTTGAGTTGCGCTTTTGACATATTCTATATTGACATTCCATCGGTCCAGTCATCCACATCATCTCCCGGCTCGGCATAATAAGAATGACCGTCAACAGGGCACCGGTTTTTATCGGCGACAATATCGGAGAGGTCGACGAGCCACTCTGGGGCTGAACCGTGGGATAACAGTTTTTTAAGCTTCATAGGCTCTCTTGTCTTGTTCCGAAAGCAAAGGTAGCCATTATTTTCGGATTATGCAAATATTTTTCTGTTTTTGTGAGTATTTTTGTTTTCAGAAGGGGAAATGGGATTCTTCATGTAATTGATGTGTCGGTTGTTGCGGATGCGGCACTGGGGAAGGAGCTTCCGGAGCGTTTTATGGAAAAACTCGCGGGTATTCTTGCATATTACGGAGAATTTCATTAACTTTGTCATCGACATCCGAGAGGCACTCCGGAACTTTCGGCGCCGCGACGTTGTTATTATAAAAGAACCAAAAATCTCATAAAAATGGCAAACAAAAGAGAATTCAAAAAGTTTGTGACCGCAGTAGGTTCAAACGTCATCGAAGACATGATGCTCAACTACTATACAATCAAAGATATCAACAAAGATGCCGTAGACACTGCTATCGGCAAAGTGCTCGATGCCATAGAGATGGCGCGTTGCAACGCCAACGTCTTCTTTGACAAGGGTCCCCGTGCCTTCGAAACTCGCAAAGAATACACCCACGAGAAGGAACGCTTCTTCCGCGCCCTCTTCGACAAGATTGCGTCAGACTTCGAAGGCAGCCTCGAAGCTGCTGTCAAAGAGTTCAACGACGCTGTTCCACAAAGCGTCAAGGATGCCAACAAGGAAGCTCTGGCCAACTGAGTGAAGCTTGAAATTTGAAATTCTATTCAACACCGACTCTGGGAACGGCACGGCTCCGCTCCCGGGGATGGTGTGTCTTTCATTTTAAGAAAAACATGAACCTTTGGGGCAGCATATTGAAACGGGCCGGCTGGAGGACAGACATCACGGCACCGCGCCGCGACAAGTGCGTGATTTGCGTGGCGCCGCATACCTCGAACTGGGACTTCATTCTGGGCCTTTGCGCTTACCGTTCGCTGGGACGCGAGGCCAACTTCCTGATGAAGGAGTTCTGGTTCTTCTTCCCACTGAAGTATCTGCTCCGCGCCTTAGGCGGAATACCGGTGCCTCGCAAACGCGGTTCGGCACTTACCAGCACCATCATCCGGATGTTCCGCGGGCGGCCATACGTCAACCTCGCCGTAACTCCCGAAGGCACGCGCTCACGCACAGAAGTCTGGCGCACCGGCTTTCTGCACATAGCCTACGATGCCGGTGTGCCGCTTCAACTCGGAGTTATAGACTACCGGTCCAAGACCATATCCATAACGACGGAATACCCGCTGAGCGGCAACATAGAGAATGACATGGCAGGGATAAAGGCCTTCTACGCGCGACACGCCGACGCGGCTCGATATCCCGACAAATTCACCTTCTGAGACATCTCCCCCTCTCTCCCTTTTCTGACACCCCGCAGCCATAATCACAAAAATGACGACTGACCTGAAAATAGCCCTGCTGCCGATGCAGATTGAATGGGGCGACAAAGAGAAAAATTTCGAAACCCTGGAACGCGAGATGCAGAAGCTGCATCCGCTCACCGACCTTGTAGTGCTTCCCGAGATGTTCTCCACCGGTTTCCAGACCGGTGACAAGGAGAGCATCCGGCCACTTGCCGAACGCAATACCGGTGAAACCATAGACCGCCTCAAAAGCCTCGCCTCGCGCTTCAACATGGGGATTGCCGGAACGTTCATCGCCGACTCCGGCGGTTCGCTCTACAACCGCGCGTTCCTAATAGAACCTGGTGGCGACGAGACTTTCGCCGATAAACGGCACCTCTTCACTTTCGCAGGCGAACAGAAATCCTTTTCCCACGGCTACGACCGTCTGGCGGTGCGCTTCCGCGGCTGGAACATAGCCATGGTGGTGTGCTACGACATCCGCTTCCCGGTGTGGTGCCGCAATGTGGCCCTGGAATACGACGTGCTCATTGCAGTGGCCAACTGGCCCGTTGCGCGCATAGACGCATGGAACAAACTACTGCCGGCACGCGCCATCGAGAACCTCGCCTACGTATGCGGCGTGGACTGCAAGGGGACAGACGACCACGGCTTCGAGTACGACGGCTCATCTCATATCTACGACTTCAAGGGGAAAGAGATAGGCTCGATGCTCCCCCCCTCGGATGCCATCTACGCTACCCTCTCTAAAGACAAACTGGACCGTTTCCGTGCCAAGTTCGGCGCCTGGCAGGATGCCGATAAATTCAAACTGCTCGACTAATGAACAACAGCAAACTTTGGATTCTTGTAAAAAACGAGTACCAAACCGACATACGCAGTAAATCTTTTTGGCTCGGCACTCTGCTGATGCCGGTAATAATGTTCGTCTTCGGCGGGTTGATAGGATACCTTGCCAAAGACTCCGACACGCTGCAGACCACAAGCAACCCACTGATGCCGGACGAGCTGAGCGGCTGGCAGGTGGCCGGTATGATGGTGGGCATCTTCCTGACGATGTTCATCATGATTTACGGCGCGCAGATTTTCAACAAAGTGAAGAACGAGAAGTGCAACCGCCTGATGGAAGTGCTGGCAACCTGCGTCACCGGACGCACCATGATGCTCGCCAAGATACTTGGCGTCGGGCTACTCGGCATGACGCAGATGCTCATTTGGGCGCTCCTGCTCGGTGGCGGCGTGTGTGTGCTCATGGTTGTGGCCGGCATTTCGCTCCCGGCGGAGACTCTCCTCGACCCGCACCTTTATCTCTCCATTGTCTACGGGCTGCTCTTCTTTCTGGGCGGATATGTTTTCTACGGCTCGATGTTCGCCGCCGTAGGTGCCATGACAGACAAGAACCAGGAGAACCAGGAATACATGACCATCCTCACGTTCGTACTGTTGGCGTCGTTCTACATCGGCCAGTTTAGTGTAGACAATTCGGGTTCGGCAGTGTCGTTCTGGTGTAGCCTTATACCGTTCACGTCCCCTACGGTGGCACCTATCCAGGCCATCGGCGGCGGTGCGCCGTGGTGGCAGACGCTGCTCGACCTCACGGTGCTCTACGTCTGCGCCGGCTTGACGCTCGCCTTCTCCGGAAAGCTCTATACCTCCACCCTGCTGCTCAAGGGTAAACGCCTCTCCCCACGCGACATGCTCACTTTCCTCAAAAGTAAATAGCCTCTACAGGTATTGCTGGTACAGCTCCGGGAGGCAACATTGCGTTTATCATAAGCACAGAATGAATATCATAGGCTCCTGAAAGTAATTCTTCGCCGGTGATGGTCAGAGTCTTGACCGCTCCGCTATCTATAAGGCTCTGTCGCATAGTGCCACAAAGCAAAGGAAGCGAGGGAGTGAAGATTCCCTTATCCGAGAGGAACAATAAATTTGAATAACTTGTGTCGGTTACTATTCCGTCACGCAGAATCACGATATCATCGCAGTCACCGCGTAGCGCCCACAGCGCATCAAGGCGACTGCGATTAGCATATTTAAGATGATAGTCAATGTCACCTCCTTCCACAAGCCGAAGTGTTTTAACATTACGGGGCCGGTAAATGTCGAACTCCAATCTTTCTATTTCCTTGCCGTAGAGAATACGACATTTAACTTCACCGGCACTATAATACCGGGCCGGAACAGGAGGTAATTCAGTCAATGGCGAAGAACATCCAAAGAGTTCACGGACAGAACGCTCCATGCGTTGCAAGTGCAAAGGAGCGTTGCAATAACGTCCATCTGTTACCCTGATGGTTTCAATCAGCATGGCAGATAAATTTTTCCGATGAGTTCTTCATATTCACTTTTACAGTCACTGTTTATAGTTATTCCTCCACCTGAATGAAAGCGTAACTTACCATCGGCGCCGCGTTGAAGACAGCGTATCATGACTGCGCTTTTAAGGTTTTCGCCGTCATAGTATCCGGCCACTCCGGCATACCACCCTCTTCCGCTTGTCTCAGCACGTTCTATCAAATCCACGGTTGACTGTTTGGGTGCGCCGCAGATGGAACCTGCCGGCAGCATCGCCATTATGATACTTCCCATTCCCGCATTCCATCCGGGCTCAAGATTACCCGTTATTTCAGAACTTGTCTGCAACAACGGTCCTTTCAGAGTGTGGACAACTTCCGCATAACGGTAACGCTTCACAGCGACACCGGTCGCTACCATAGCAAGGTCATTGCGCAAGAGGTCTACTACGGTGGCGTGCTCACACCGTTCCTTATAGTCGTCCATAAGTTGTCGCAAAGCCTGACGGCTACACCCCTCTGCTGTTCCCTTCATAGGATAAGCGGATATTTTGCATCCGTTGATAGTTACAAATGGCTCAGGGGAAAAACAAACAAACTCATCTCCTATCTTAAACTTGAAGCGGGCCGGCGAGTTGTGAAAAATATCTTCAAGCGAAACATCAACCGTAACCTCCGATGGAGCTGTAAGATTTGCAAGAAAGCTGTCACCGCGCCGCAAACCTCCGCTCACCACTGCAAACGCCTCTGAATACTCTTCGAACTCAGGCGCTTTGAGAATCTTCATCGTGCTTCGACCGTGTGTTGAATCATTACCTCTCGTACCGTTGCCGATACCATCCATCTCCCACAGTATCTCGGATGTATCATCCGGATTTCCAAGAAAGAACCCACGCTTCAACTCATAGTCAAAACCCCAGACACATGGCAGTTTTTCATTTCCAAAACGGTTCATCAGCCAACATACTTCCTCGGCTTTCATTAAAATTTTACTTTTCATAATGCAAAATTACTGCCTTTAAATGATTATTACTATATTTGCAACATGGAAATTTTGATTCTTGACAATAGAGACTCTTTTGTACATAATATTTCAACACTCCTGGAGATTTTACCGTATCCAAAAGCATCGATTGTGAAAGGAGACGACATTAACGAAATAGTTCTCAGCAAATGCGATGCCATGATTTTATCGCCGGGTCCCGGAATACCCTCGGAGCATCGTGGACTGTTGCGGGCTTTGGAATGGTGCAAACAGCACTCGCTGCCCACATTAGGCATTTGCCTGGGTATGCAGGCTCTTGCTGAGAGCTATGGTGCAAAACTGTTCAGCTTGCCGCATCCGCTGCACGGTCATGCTTCCGCTTTACGAATCATGGACTTTACCGACCCGCTTCTGAAAGGAATCAGCGATGGTAATATCGTAGGACGCTATCATTCGTGGGCTGTGGATGCCGATTCTTTGCCTTCATGTATTACAGTTTCTGCTTTAGACGCAGATAATCTCCCTATGGTTATACGCCATACTGAACTTCCGTTGTATGGAGTGCAGTTTCATCCTGAAAGTATAATTACGGAAAATGGAGAAATCATGCTGTCGAACTTTCTTAACAGTGTGCAAGAAAGCGGATCAGAGAGGAGTTGAACTCCAGTCTAATCCGCTTTTAAGAAATATTAACGCGAGTTCGGGATAAGCGTAACTGTTCAGCGGACGCGTTGAGGTTATCTTTCCGGGAGAAAAAGCCTTC
>OHBJ01001377.1_pt1 | contig 16601 bp, 12 predicted proteins | sample 1577241 | NCBI WGS metagenome assembly OHBJ01 (sample SAMEA3541594, study PRJEB24748) | human gut metagenome | biome: human gut; feature: human-associated habitat; material: faeces | place: China | collected 2012 | reverse complement strand
GTGAGGCGCAGCCCGCCCGCCTGCGGCGGGCAAGCGAACTTCGTTCGCTTCGACGGCGCAAAGCGCCGTCGGGGCTGCGCCCCCCTTTCCGTCCCCTGCGCCGATCCCGTAGTTACTTCCCCCATCAAACCAACCAAGGAGGATTTTCCCATGATCCGTTTTGCCACCATCGGCTCCGGTGCCATCGTCGAGCAGTTCCTTACCGAGGCGCAGAAGCACCCCGATTTCAAGCTTACCGCCGTCTATTCCCGCACCGCAGAGCGCGCCGCCGAGTTTGCCGCCCAATGGGGCGCCGCCCTCACCTTTACCGATCTTGCACAGCTTGCCGCCTGCAGCGAGGTGGACGCCGTCTATGTCGCCAGCCCCAATCTCTGCCACGCACAGCAGACTATCACCCTCATCAAGGCCGGCAAGCACGTCCTCTGCGAAAAGCCGATGGCAACCACCTACATCGACTGCGACGGCATGGTACTGCAGGCGCATAACAGCCGTGTCATTTTGTTGGAGGGCATGAGAACGCTGTTTGCCCCCGGCTTTGCCAAGCTGCACCAGCTGATCCCGGAAATCGGCACGCTGCGCCGCATCACCGCAGGCTATTGCCAGTATTCCGGCAGCTATGACAGCTACCTTGCGGGCGGCTGCCCCAATGCCTTTGACCCCCGCCTGAATAATGCCGCTGTTGCCGACCTCGGCGTCTATTGCATCGCTCCCACCATCGCCATGGCTGGCGAGCCGCAAAAGCTGCTTTCCTGCTGCAACAAGCTGGGGGATTTTGAAGCGCAGGGCTCTGCCATCGCCCAGTACCCCTCTTTTCTGGCGGACTGGCGCTGGAGCAAAATCGCCGACAGCCCCCTTCCCTCCGCCATCGAGGGCGAAAAGGGTGCCATTCTCATCGGCAAGTGGGATACCATGTCCCCCCTTACCCTCTGTCTGCGCGGGCAGGAGCCGAAGCCCATTCCCATCGAGGACGACACCTCCCCCCTTTATGCCGAGCTGGACGCCTTTATCACCATGATCAAGCGCCGCGGCGGCAATGAGGGATACCTCTCCATCTCGCTGGCAACCAGCCGTGTGCTTGATGAGATCGCCAAGCAGAATAAGCTCACCTTCTGCCAGACCTGCTGGAACATGGTGGTTCACCGCGACGACTAACCCCAACTCCTGCAAAAAAGCTCCCCATTACGGGGAGCTTTTTGTATCGCCTTATCAACGGGCGCTGCACACAAGCGACCGTTTTTTGCCGTCTTTCACCGGCTTATTTCTTGCGGATTACCACAGCCGCACTCACCAGAAGCACTACAGCAGTCGCAACAGCCACATTTCCGGTGCTGCTTGCGCCGGTCGTGGGGTTCTTGGTGCCGTCGCCGCTAATGGTTTCGGGAACACGGACGGTGACGGAAGAGCCATCGCTGGGGGTCGGATAGGTTTCGCCGGAGTTCAGCACCTGACCGTTAACGGTAAATGTGCCCTCTTCCATGCCGTTTGTAATGGATACGCCCGGATTGACCGTCAGCTCCGAATGATAGTTGGTCAGTACCGTAAAGGACCCGCTCTCCGCTTCACGAATAACCGTCTCGGCATCTCCGCCTGCATAATAGAGTCCCGTGTTGTTATCTTTTACAACAAAAGCGCTGTTGCCGGTAAACGGAACAATATCCGAAACAAAAACACCGCCGGAAATGTCGCTCAAAAAGTCAGGATTGTTACCATCTGTTACAATCGGTCCATTAAAAGTACCGCCGCTGATTATCAGCCTATGCTGTGCACCATCTTTTGGGGCACTGCTGGAAATCTCAACCTTACCATTGATAACGCTATTACCCTGTACGGTCACGCTCGGACCGGTATAGTCGGCATAACGGCAGACATCAAAAGCGACCATACCGTCAGCAGCCGAAATATTGGTGCCGTCAATCACTACATTACCATTGTTGTTGGAAAGAGTATAGTTAGGGTTGCTACGGTTCAGATTGCGGCCGTCAAGCTCCATATTCTCAAGCGTCAAGTTGCAGTAATTCTGGATAAGGATTTTTGCCTTTGTGCTGGTCAGGTTACCATTCTTAAAGGTAATGGTGGAATCCTTCAGCAGCTGGAAACCGTTTGTTTCAGTCCCGGTAGAGCCAACTGTCGTGCCATCAATATTATACGTGCAGTTGTTAAAATCTACGGTAAAATTCTTGCCGGAATTAACCACTATACCGTTGCCGGAGCAGTTCTTCATAACCACAATGGTTTCACCGTTTTGTACAGCATCAAACGCATCTTTAAGGGTAGCATATTCCGTATTACCGATCTTGGCTACATTTGCACCCTCCGCCATCGCCATGACGGGCAGCATAACTGCTATCATCAGCAGCGCAAGAGCTATGCTTATTAGTTTCTTCATCTCTACTCTCCTTCTTATTGTTGTTTTCATCTGCCCGCAGGGCTGTGTGGCTGTGTGCCGCCGCAAAAAAGTCCATTAGGGCATCTCACAGTTTAATTCTAACATTTTTTCCTGTTTCCCTCTACCCCTCAGCGATGTCATATTAGTAAAAAATTTCCTCTCCTTTTTGTGCATCGTGCAAAATTTGGCATGATTTCCGCAAAAAAAGCCCCCGAAAGCCAAAGCCTTCGGGGGAATTTTCCTAATTCTCGTTCTCGGTTCAGTCCTCTACCTTGATGACCTCTACGCCCTTGTAGTAGCCGCAGGTGGGGCATACACGGTGGGGCAGCTTAAAGGAGCCGCACTGGGTGCAGCGGCACATAGCGGGAGCGTCCAGCTTCCACACGTTGCTGCGTCTTTTGTTCTTTCTTGCTTTCGAGCTTTTTCTCTTCGGTACTGCCATCTTATTTTCCTCCTACGATTATTTCATTTTTGGTTTTGTCAAGTCTCAGTTTTCCAGCAGGCGGCGCAAGGCGTCCAGCCGGGGGTCTCCGCTTTCCCGATGACAGGCGCAGGGTCCCTCGTTCAGGTTTTTACCGCAGACAGGGCACAGCCCCTTGCAGTCCTCACGGCACAAAATACGCTGGGGCAGCTCCGGCAGGATATCGTTGGTAGCGAGCTCCGAAAGCTCTACAATTCCGTCCTTTGCCACCAAAAAGGTCTCATCGTCCTCCCCGTTCACCGTCCGCACCACCGTATGGCTTACGGTTCGGTCTACGGGCAGCTCCAATGGAGTCAAACAGCGGTCGCACAGGGTCTCCAGCGTAAACCGGTAGGTGCAATCGAGTGTAACTACACCGGCTCGGTTCACCGCCTTGGCGGTCACCCTTACGGGCGCCGTGAATAGGGGCTTACCTGCGTGCTTTACCGTCGTCAGGTCCACATCAGCCGTTACCACATCGGCTTCTCCCAACTGCTCCAGTACACGGTTCAGGTCAAGCTTCACGGTGCCTCTCTCCTTTTCTTCGGGGAGATCCCCGCTGCAAAATAGGGGTTTGCCGCCCGTTAAAAAAGGGCGCACTGACCCCTCTCGCGGACGGACACAAAAATATTATAGAGATTCACCGCCCCCTTGTCAAGCCTTGGTTTGCATTTTCACCGGTAATCCGGCGCTTTTTGCATGACTGCCGCCGCAAAAGCCCATACTTTTTACCGTTTGGCAGACTTTTTGCGCCGTACCTTTTCTCCTCAATCCCCTCGGAGGTGTTTCATGAAACATTCCTACTCCCGTGCCGCCGAATTCTGGCGTGTTTTTACCGTCTCGCTTGCCGCTGCTGCAGTGGTTTTCGGCTTGGGCTGGCTGCTCATCAGCCGCTCCGCTACGCAGGAGTTGCCGCCCCCCGAAAGCCCGCTGCTCCCCGATGCGGACTCCCGGCTCACCGTTCTTGCCATTGGCGTCGGCAGCAGCCGGGAGCTTTCGGTCTGTGCCCTTATCTCCTTTCAGCCGGATCAGATCGCCGTACAGGTGGCGTCCCTTCCGCCTCAAACTGTCTGGCAGACCGCCGCAGGTGCCGGTACCTTAGCTGAGGCATGGCGTCTGGGCGGCGCCGCTTATCTGCAAACCGTCCTTGCCGAATGGCTGGGGATCCCCATTCACCGCACCATTGCCCAAAACCGGCAGCAGCTTTGCGCTGTCATGGCGCAGTGTAAGCCCCTCCCCTATACCCTCCCCATTTCCTTAGCGGAGGACGCCCCCACCGGACGCATTGCCTTTCCCGCCGGACGCTATTACCTCGATGGCGAAGCGCTTGCCGATCTGCTGGTGCTGCCGCTGCCCGCCAACCTCGCCCGCCGCAGCGACCGCACCGCCGAGCTGCTCAAGGCGCTGGTACGGCAGCATCTGCCCTCGGTGCTGACCGAAAGCGGTGAGGAGCTGGTGACCCTTCTGCTGAACCACAGCGACGGCGACCTCACTCTTTTGGATTATCTGGAGCGACGCACCGCACTGGGCACTTTGGCGCGCCGCGATGAAATTCCGGTGTACTGCGTCTATCTGGACGGAACGGCAGGTCAGGAGGGCTATTACCTCTCCGAGGTCTCCCTTACCTGCCTGCGGGCGGCGTTTCCGGCGGATTGATCGTGGGGTTGGCTTCGCTTTTTTCGTCTGTCCACATGGCAAAATCAACACCCGCTTCGTCTGCCACCGGCGGTGCTCGGCTCCGCATCTCACGCACTGCAACTCTCTAACCCTCCCAGCCTTCCTTACACAGTGAGGGCTTTCCCTGTCCTCAAGTCTCCCACCATTTCCCAAACCCGTAAACTTTTTATGAAACTTTGTGCGAATTGGGCACTTTCACTGCAAATTTTCCTCATTTCCTCCGTATTAGTGAGAGGACTTCTCATCGTTAACGATATAAGCAAAAATACGGCATGCTCCCGATGTGATACGGGGAGTACCTTTCAGACCCTTGACGAGATACAAAGGGTCTGAAAAACCGCACCTTGAAAACAGAATAAATGCCCTCATCTCCCGTGTGCGCGCTCGCCTGCGCAAGATGCAAATTTACATAGAAAAAAGCTCCTGCCACAGCGGGACAGGAGCTTTGGTTGCGGGGGTAAATGGAAAGCATCAGACGGCTCTCTCTACTTTGCCGGAACGCAAGCAGCGGGTGCAGGCGTAGATACGGCAGGGAGTACCGTTTACAACTGCCTTTACACGTCTGACATTGGGCTTCCAGGTACGGTTCGCACGGCGATGGGAGTGAGAAACCTTGATACCGAAAGTGACGCCCTTACCACAAATTTCGCATTTTGCCATTTGTCTGCACCTCCTTATAGGGCAATATGATCATGCAACATTAGTATCTTATCAAAGTTTACAGCCAAAAGCAAGAACTTTTTTCCCCCGAGGGGGGATTTACCGCCTTTTTTGCCGGATAAAACCACAGATAAAATACAAAAGATAAAATAGTATAAAATTATACAATTTGTATGCTTTTCGAGGGGCGTGGCAATTTGGTATAATAGGGGCGGAAATCGAAAGAAAAGGGAGGGGTTCGTGCGTGCGTACGCAGGAGGTGCCGAAAAAAGAGAATATTCCCGCTCCGGTGCGGGAGCTTTTGCGGACGCTGCGGCAGGCGGGGTATGAAGCCTACCCGGTGGGGGGCTGTGTGCGTGACCTGCTGCTGGGGGTTTCGCCTCACGACTGGGACGTGACCACCGTCGCCACCCCTTGTCAGGCGGAGGCAGCTTTAACAGACCGGCATATTGTGGAAACCGGCATAAAGCACGGCACCATAACGGTGCTTGCCGGCGAATACCCGGTGGAGCTGACGACCTTCCGTGGGGAGAGCGGCTATGCCGATGGCAGGCACCCCGACCATGTTACCTTTGGCGTGACGCTGCAGGAGGATCTGGCACGGCGGGATTTTACCATCGGGGCGATGGCATGGGACACCGAAAGGGGCTGCCTGATCGACCCGTTTGGCGGGCAGCGGGATTTAGAAAACCGGCTGATCCGTGCGGTGGGCGACCCTGATCGGCGCTTTGCCGAGGACGGGCTGCGGATTTTGCGGGGACTGCGCTTTGCGGCAACACTGGGCTTTTCCATCGAGCTGGAAACGGCCGGCGCCCTGCGGCGGAATGCCGACCGGCTGCGGGGACTTTCTCCGGAACGGGTGAGAGGAGAACTGGAAAAGCTGCTATGCGGAAAAGCTGCCGTGCCGGTGCTGCGGGACGATGTCGATATTATCGGCGCGGTGCTGCCGGAGCTTTTACCGATGGTGGGCTTCGGGCAGAACAATCCCCACCACTGCAAAGATGTCTGGGAGCACACCCTGACTGTTTTGCAGAACGTTCCGCCAGAGCCGGAGCTGCGCTGGGCAGCGCTTTTGCACGATGTGGAAAAGCCCGCCTGCTGCACGGTAGATGAAGCCGGAATCCGGCACTTTAAGGGACACCAGGAAAAGGGGGCACAGACGGCAGAGCGGATTCTGCGGCGGCTGCACTGCGAGACCCGCTTCATCACCGATGTGACCGAGCTGATCCGGATTCACGATATTCGCTTTCCCGCAACGACGGAGATGGCGACCCGCTGGGCGGGACGCTGGGGTGAGCGGCGGTTTCTGCAGTTTTTGGCGCTGCGCCGTGCCGATACGCTGGGACAGGCTCACCCCGAGGAGGCGGAGCCCTACGACCGTGCCATGAGGGAAGCCTACGCCGAAGCAAAACGGCAGAACGCCTGCTTTACGGTGCGGCAGCTTGCCGTTTCCGGCGACGACCTGACCGGTCTGGGGCTTTCGGGCCCGGCGGTGGGGGAGGCACTGCGGCGGCTGCTGCGGCTGGTGCAGGGCGGTACCCTGCCCAATGAAAGGGCGGCGCTGCTGGCGGCGGCAAGGCAACAGGAATGAGTAGAGGAGGAGCATATGGATCGAAAAGCGATACTGGCGGCATTCTGGCGGGCGGTGGCCGCGCAGGAAAAAGACCCGCTGCGGGAATTTTTTGCGGAGGGGGCCGAGGTGTTGTGGCCCAATACCAACGAGCGTTTTGCCGTGGAGGAGTACCTGCGGGCCAACTGTGAGTACCCAGGAAAGTGGCATGGGAAGATCGAAAAGATGCTGGATACGGCGGAGGGCAGTGTGACGGTCACGCGAGTTTGGTCGGAGGAATTTTCGGTACGGGCGATCTCGTTTTTTCGGTGGCAGGGAGAGAAGATTCTGCGGCTGGAGGAATACTGGAGCGATGACGGCGCACCGCCAGAATGGCGGCGGAAGATGCATATTGGACAGAAAATAACGGAGGATTGAAACGGCATGAAAGACATCTTTGAGCGGGATATGGCCGGAGAACCGGTTTCTATTGATGAGCCGGAGTATTACAAGATCAACGAGCAAATCATCAAGGCGCAGAAGATCAGCGCTGAACTGAACTGCGGCTACAAGACCCCGGAGGAAGTGCGGGCGTTGATTGCGGAGCTGACCGGCACCGAACCGAATGAAACGCTGCGGCTCATTCCGCCGTTTCAGTCCGGTTTTGGACGGAATTTGCGCTTTGGGCATCAGGTATTTGTCAATACCGGCTGCTTTTTTATGGATCGGGGCGGGATCACCATCGGTGATGACGTGTTCATCGGTCCCCGGGTACAGCTGATTACCACCAACCACGGCGCGGCACCCGCCGAGCGGCGAACCACCGTTTCGCGCCCCATTGTTATCGGTAAAAACGTGTGGATCGGTGCCGGCGCGATCGTCCTTCCCGGCGTCACCGTCGGAGAGAACAGCATCATCGGTGCCGGTTCGGTGGTGACGCACGATATCCCTGCCAATGTTATCGCGGTCGGGAACCCTGCACGGGTCATCAAACCGGTACCGGCGGAAGGACAGGGCATAAACGGCATACCGGTGTAACGCAGCAGGCACAGCCCTTTGACAGAAACGGCAGGCTGCGGTAAAATAGAAACGGAAAAGAAAAAACAAGGAGGGATTCCCATGAATCCATCAAAAGTATATTATACCGACCTGCGCACCCATGGGAACGACAATCTGCCAAAAAAGCTGCAGCGGCTGATCCGCACAGCGGGAATCGGCAATATCGACATGGAGAAGAAGTTTGTCGCTATCAAGCTGCACTTTGGCGAGCCGGGCAACCTGAGCTTTTTGCGCCCGAACTATGCCAAGGCGGTCGCCGATGTGGTGAAGGAGCTGGGCGGCATTCCCTTTCTGACCGACTGCAACACATTGTATGTGGGACGCCGCAAGCACGCACTGGAGCATATCGAGGCGGCGCAGGAAAACGGGTTTTCTCCCCTTTCTACCGGCTGCCAGATTATCATAGCGGACGGGCTGAAGGGCACCGACGAGGTGGAGGTGCCGGTGGAGGGCGGCGAGTATGTGGTCGCAGCCAAAATAGGACGGGCGGTAATGGACGCCGATGTATTCATCAGCCTGACGCACTTCAAAGGGCATGAATCGACCGGCTTCGGCGGGGCAATCAAGAATATCGGCATGGGCTGCGGCAGCCGCGCCGGCAAAATGGAGCAGCACTGCAGCGGCAAGGTGGCGGTGAATACCGCAAAGTGCCGCGGCTGCGGGGCATGCGCCAAGGTTTGTGCCCAAAGCGCCATTGCCTACGGGGCAGACAGAAAAGCGGTGATTGACGAGGCAAAATGCGTGGGCTGCGGCCGCTGCATCGGGCACTGCAATTTTGATGCGATCAGGAACAATAACTTTGATGCGGGCGAGCTGCTGAACCGGAAAATGGCGGAGTATGCCAAGGCGGTGGTGGCGGGGCGTCCCGCTTTCCACATCAGCGTGGTTATTGATATCAGCCCGAGCTGCGACTGCTGCCCGACCAACGACGCACCTATTCTGCCGGATATCGGTATGTTTGCGAGCTTTGACCCGGTGGCGTTGGACGAAGCATGCGCCGACGCCTGCAACCGGCAGCAGCCTTTGCCGGACAGTCAGCTTGCCGACAATATGGCGGCAGAGGGTTTCTGTGACCACCATGACCACTTCACCAACAATGCCCCGGAGACCGACTGGCACACCTGCCTGGAGCATGCCGAGAAAATCGGGGTAGGGACCCGCAGCTATGAGCTGGTACGGGTGAAATAACAATACCGTCAGATATCGCCCGAAGGGAATCGTTCCCTTCGGGCGATTTGGCGGAGAGCAGCAGGCAGTCCGGGGAAAGATACGGCTGAGGAAATACTTTTCTGCTGTGTTTTCCCATGAGTGCAGCGGGACGGTTGGTGAAGATTGGGTGAAAAGTGCAGGGGATAAATTGACAAATACACACAGTGTGTATTATAATCACTCATGCACTCTTCCGCGGACAGCAATGCCTGCCGGTGAGAGAAGATCGATTTTTTCCCGAAAGGAGCGAGAGCAATGACAACGGCAAGCCAGCAGATGGATAAGCGTACGCTGCGTACCCGTGAGGCGATCCGCTGTGCGCTGCTCTCGCTGCTGAACCAGAAGGACGCCTTCCAGATCAATGTCTCGGAGCTGACCGAGAAAGCGCAGATCAGCCGGAAGACCTTTTACCTGCACTATGCCAGTGTGGACGAGGCGCTGCAGGAGCTGGAAAACGAAATAGAGCAGTGGGTAATGACCCAACTGAAGCAAAGCGGCATTTGGGACAACCGCGATGACATCTATACCATTCTGAGCCGTGTGGATAAGGCGCTGCAGGAGCATGAGCTCTATTCCTGCTACCTGACCAATCGGCGCTCCCGCTATTTCCTGATGTATCGTCTGAAGGACGCGATAGCCAAGATGGTGAAGGACGAAATAAAGGAAAATGTCGGCACCGAAGCCGCAGAGGACGATGTGGAGGCAGCAGCGGATTTTGCCGTCTCCGGCATTCTTTCGATGTATTACGACTGGCTGACCGCCCAGCGGGTGACGCTGCGGCAGCTTGCCGAAAAAGCGCAGAAGCTGCTGACCGGCGCGGTGCGGGGACTTTTGGGAAAAAGGACAGAAGAAAAGGAGTAAAATAAAATGGCAGAACAGGTTAAACGCCGCAGAGGAGACCGCAAGGACGGACGCCTGCTGCGAGAGCTGGATTCTCTGCACTACATTACGGGCATTATTTACCCGAACCGCTGTGATAACGAGGCATATATCGGGCTGCGGGTAGACCTGACCCCTATTAACGAGTACCTGAAAAAGAAAAACGAGGGGGAGGAGCTGTTCCCCTATACCATGTTCCACATCATCACAGCGGCGCTCATCAAGACCATTACCCTGCGCCCCAAGCTGAACCGCTTTATTGCTAACTGTAACTTTTACCAGCGCAATGAGGTGACCGCTTCCTTTATCGTCAAAAAGAAATTCAGCGATAACGGCGGCGAATCGCTTGCCTTTATCCATGCGAAGGACGAGGAGACGGTGGAGACGCTGCATGAGCAGCTTTTTAAGAAAATTTCGAACTGCCGCAGTGAGGAGACGGGGGATTCCACCGAGGATACCATGGATTTCCTGAACAAGATGCCCCGCTGGCTTTCCAAAGCTGCCATCAAGACGCTGTGCTGGCTGGACCGCCACGGCTGGGTGCCACAGGATATCATTGCCAGTGACCCCTATTATTCTTCGGTGGTGCTTTCCAACCTCGGCTCCATTGGGCTGAAGTGCGGCTACCACCACCTGACCAACTGGGGGACCTGCTCGCTGTTTTGCATTGTGGGCGAAAAGAAGATGGCGCCCTATTTTGCTGCCGACGGCAGCTATGAGCTGCGTGAAACGCTGGACCTGGGGCTGACCATTGATGAGCGCCTGGCGGACGGCTATTACTATTCCAAGAGCATTAAGTTGCTGAAATATCTGCTGGAGCACCCGGAACTGCTGGAGTGCCCCGCCAATGAGGAGGTAGACTATGACCATCACTGAGACCAGAACTCCATGGATCGCCAACCTGGGCGATGTGCCTGCGACGCTGGATTATTTTCAGGGGAGTATGTATGAGGCGGTAGAGAAGATCGCCCAGAAATATCCCGAATACATTGCCTATGACTTTATGGGGCGCAGCACCACCTACAAAAAGTTTGTGGAGCAGATCAACCTCTGCGCCCGTGCGCTGAAGGCTATCGGGATCCGCGAGGGGGATAAGATCACCATTTGCATGCCCAACTGTCCCCAGACTGTGATTATGTTCTATGCGGTGAACCTGGTGGGCGGTATTGCCAACATGGTACACCCGCTTTCCAGCGAAAAAGAGATCGAATTCTACCTCAAGGAGTCCGGCAGCATCTGCGCTCTGACGCTGGACCAGTTCTACCACAAGTTTGAGGCGGTTCGCCAGAATGTGGAGAGCCTTAATAATGTCATCATCGCCAGCATCAAGGACGAGCTTTCCAAGCCCATTAAGGTGGGCTATATGCTGACCGAGGGGCGGAAGATCCAGAAGATCCCCGCTGACGCACCCATTATTCGCTGGAAGGAATTTATGCAGATGGGCACCCGCTACCGCTGGAAGTACAAGGTGCACAAGGAAGGCAAGGATCCGGCGGTGATCCTGTACAGCGGCGGCACCACCGGCATTACCAAGGGAATTCTGCTTTCCAACCTGAATTTTAATGCGCTGGGGCAGCAGATCATTGCCACCAACCTGATGTTCCGCCCCGGCGACAGAATGCTGGCGGTCATGCCGATGTTCCACGGCTTCGGACTGGGTGTTTCCATTCATTCGATGCTTTCGCAGGGCGGACGGTGTGTGTTGGTGCCCCGCTTTACCCCGCAAAGCTATGCCAAGCTGCTGCTGAAGCACCGGTGCAACTTTATTGCCGGCGTCCCCACCCTGTACGAAGCCCTGCTGCGTCTGCCCACGATGGAGGGCGCTGATCTGAGCTTCCTCAAGGGCGTGTTCTCCGGCGGCGACAGCCTTTCCATCGAGCTGAAAAAGCGGTTTGACAAGTTCCTGTTTGACCACCATGCGGTCATTCAGGTGCGGGAGGGCTACGGCACGACCGAGTGCGTGACCGCAAGCTGTCTGACCCCGACCCATATGGCGAAGGAGGGGTCCATCGGACTGCCGTTCCCCGATACCTACTATGACATTGTAAAGCCCGGTACGCAGGAGAGCCTGCCCTACGGCGAGGAGGGTGAGATCTGCATTTCCGGCCCGACCGTGATGATGGAATATGTGGGACACCCCGAGGAGACGGCGCAGACCCTGCAGACCCACCCCGATGGGCGGGTGTGGGTACACACCGGCGACCTGGGCTATATGGACGACGACGGGTTTATCTATTTCAAGCAGCGCATCAAGCGCATGATCGTTACCAGCGGGTACAATGTTTATCCCAGCCAGCTGGAGAACGTTTTGGACGCGCATGATCTGGTGCAGATGAGCTGCGTCATCGGTGTGCCGGACAGCCTGAAGATGCAGAAGGTGAAGGCCTTTGTAATGCTGAAGCCGGGGCTGACCCCCTGCGACGAATACCGGGATATTCTGATGAACTACTGCCGCAAGAACATTGCGAAATATGCCATGCCGTATGAGATCGAATTCCGTGAGCAGCTGCCCAAGACGCTGGTAGGCAAGGTGGCGTATCGTGTGCTGGAGGAGGAAGAGATCAACAAGCTGAACGGTGAAAAGAAGAATGAGGCGTAAGTAAGACGGTGTTTCCCTCCTTCTCGGAGGGAGGACGGTCTGCGCAAGCCGTGAATAAGGGGGCGCCCTCTCTTGCAGGGCGCCCCCTCTTTGCAAAACGATCCGCCGGATCATTTTGCAAATTCAGCCCCCTGCGGAGCGCCCTCCGGTCTAAAGGGTTTCGCTTGCTGCGGCAAGCGACCAAAGGCGCTGCCTTTGGAAACTGCAAGCCTTTTGAAAAAAGCCCCACCGAAAACTTTGCTTTTTGGCACAAGAAAAAAGCCCGGTCGAAGCCGGACTTTCTTTATAAACGGCAAAGCCCCGTTCCCACCCTCGCGTTCGGTCGGCGTTACGGGAATAACAATGAAAATAACAGTACATGGATACACGATCGGGGCATAACAATAAAAGGGAATCGAACCCGGTGCTGCCCACGCACTTCCATGTTTGCGGACTCATTCTCAGCCGCAGAGATCACGCCCGCGCCCGAAGGCTACCACATTGCCGTCAGGCGGGCTCGCCGGAGTGGGGATGGCTGCCCGCAATGCAATGAGGGTCAGCACGACTCAAACGGAGGGGAGCCCGCCGAATGCCGAGGAAGGAGAGCTTTATTCCAGCAGATCGGAGGTCCAGTTGGTCGCCTGCAGGGTGTTATCCAGCAGGCGCAGAGCGCGGGAGGCTTCATCGGCCTGCCGCTGCAGTGCAGGGACATCGACAGCAGGGAGGATCTTGATTTCGGTGCGGGTGGCACGATGTGTATTCTGACCAGCCTCCTCCACCAGACGGCGGTAGGATTCCGCCTGCAGGGAAAGCACATCGCGGCGGGCGATCAGTTCAGTGAGGGTGCTCCCCTCGACCTTTACGGCGCAGTTGGTAAGGTTGATGCGGGAGATGAGCCATTCCAGACGGGAAAAGCACTCCAAGAGTTCGCCCAACAGGACAGCGGGGTCTTCAGTGGGCTTTTCACCCTCCTGCATCAGGACATTATTATTCAGGCGGTAACGGAGCTGCTCGATTCGGCGGTTGAGATCGGCGCGCTCCTGCAAGGCTTCTGCCAGCTTCATAGAAATTCCCTCCATTTAAGAATAAGAATAATCTTCCTTTGGTATTATAGCATGGCGGGGGAGGGGTTGCAATCCCGAGAAAACTGTGCTAAAATAGCCCCGTTAATATAAAATGGCTGTGACGGAGACAGTACCCCCGAAATGCAATGGCAATAGCGAGCCGCGGACGGTGAAAGCGCGGTGCCGAAGCTCGGTGCGGGAAGATCACTCCTGAGCTGAGACCTGAACGCCATGCGGTCAGTAGGGTTTTCCGGCGATCCCCCGTTAGCGGGTCCCCGCATACCCTGTGCGGCGTAATAGGTGGTTGATAAGCGAAGTGCATGGCGCTCCGTCCTGTTATGGGATCGGACGCTTTTTTATTTGCGGAAAACCACTCTGCCGCAAACTGAAAACCGATTGGAACAAAAAGGCAAAACGAAAGGAGCCGGACGAAATGTACCAAAGTGTTTCTCCCAATGTGAACTTTGTGGAGCAGGAAAAGAAGATAGAAGCCTTCTGGCAGGAGGAGCATATCTTTGAAAAGAGTATCGATTCCCGTAAGAAGGGGACGCCGTATGTCTTTTATGACGGTCCCCCCACGGCAAACGGCAAGCCCCATATCGGGCATGTGCTGACCCGCGTCATCAAGGATATGATCCCCCGCTACCGCACCATGAAGGGCTACATGGTGCCCCGCAAGGCAGGTTGGGATACCCACGGGCTGCCGGTGGAGCTGGAGGTAGAAAAAAAGCTGGGGCTGGACGGCAAGGACCAGATTGAAAAGTACGGTCTGGAGCCTTTTATTGCCCACTGCAAGGAAAGTGTGTGGAAGTACAAGGGCATGTGGGAGGATTTTTCCCGCACTGTGGGCTTCTGGGCGGACATGGACAACCCCTATGTCACCTATGACAACAATTATATCGAGAGCGAATGGTGGGCGCTGAAGAGCATTTACGACCGCGGGCTTTTGTACAAGGGCTTTAAGATCGTGCCATACTGCCCCCGCTGCGGGACCCCGCTTTCCAGCCACGAGGTGGCGCAGGGCTACAAGGCGGTAAAGGAGCGCAGTGCCATTGTACGCTTTCAGGTAAAGGGCGAGGACGCTTATTTTCTGGCGTGGACGACCACCCCATGGACATTGCCCAGCAATGTGGCGCTGTGCGTGAACCCCAAAGACACCTACTGCAAGGTGAAGGCTGCCGATGGCTACACCTATTATATGGCGCAGCCGCTTTTGGATACCGTACTGGGCAGACTGAAAACCGAGGATACCCCTGCCTATGAGGTGCTGGAGGAGATGCCCGGCACCGCACTGGAATATAAGGAATATGAGCCGCTTTTCGCCTGCGCTGCCGAGTGCGCTGAAAAGCAGAAGAAAAAGGGCTTTTATGTGACCTGCGCCGACTATGTTACTATGGGTGACGGTACCGGTATCGTTCATATTGCGCCCGCCTTTGGTGAGGACGACGCACAGGTGGGACGCCGCTATGACCTGCCCTTTGTGCAGTTTGTGGACGGCAAGGGCCATATGACCGAGGAAACGCCCTTTGCGGGGTTGTTTGTGAAGGACGCCGACCCCAAGGTGCTGGTGGATCTGGAGAGCCGCGGGCTTTTGTTCGACGCACCCAAGTTTGAGCATGACTATCCCTTCTGCTGGCGCTGCGATACCCCCCTGCTGTACTATGCCCGTGAGAGCTGGTTCATCAAGATGACGGCGGTGAAGGACGACCTGATCCGCAACAACAATACCATCAACTGGATCCCCGAAAGCATCGGCAAGGGACGCTTCGGCGACTGGCTGGAGAATATTCAGGACTGGGGACTGAGCCGCAACCGTTACTGGGGCACCCCCCTCAATATTTGGGAGTGCGAATGCGGCGAGCGCCACGCCGTCGGTTCTATCAAAGAGCTGAAGGAGATGAGTGACGACTGCCCCGAGAACATCGAGCTGCACCGTCCCTTCATTGATGCCGTGACCATTCGCTGCCCCAAGTGCGGCAAAAAGATGCACCGTGTGCCGGAGGTCATCGACTGCTGGTTCGATTCCGGCTCTATGCCCTTTGCGCAGCACCATTATCCCTTTGAGAACAAGGAGCTGTTTGAGGCGCAGTTCCCCGCCGACTTCATCAGCGAGGCGGTGGACCAGACCCGCGGCTGGTTCTATTCGCTGCACGCCATCTCCACCCTGATGTTCAACCGAGCCTGCTTTAAGAACGTTATTGTGCTGGGGCACGTGCAGGACGAAAACGGGCAGAAGATGAGCAAATCCAAGGGCAACGCTGTCGACCCCTTTGAGGCGCTGGAGACCTACGGCGCCGACGCGATCCGCTGGTACTTCTATATCAATTCCGCCCCGTGGCTGCCCAACCGGTTCCACGGCAAGGCAGTGGTGGAGGGACAGCGCAAGTTTATCGGGACGCTGTGGAATACCTATGCGTTCTTTGTGCTGTATGCCAATATTGACAACTTTGATGCGACGAAATATACTCTGAACCCTGACGACCTGACGGTAATGGATCGCTGGCTGCTGAGCCGTCTTTACAGCACTGTACAGGCGGTGGACGACCATCTGGCAAACTACCGCATTCCGGAGGCGGCAAAGGCGCTGCAGGGCTTTGTAGACGAGATGAGCAACTGGTATGTGCGTCGTGGACGCGAACGCTACTGGGCGCCCGGCATGGAGCCTGACAAGGTAGCCGCCTACATGACGCTGTACACGGCGCTGGTGACCATTGCCAAGGCTGCCGCCCCGATGGTGCCGTTCCTTGCTGAAGCCATTTATCAGAACCTTGTACGCAGTGTGGATAAGACTGCGCCCGAGAGTATCCACCTGTGCGACTTCCCCACTGTGGAGGAGAAGTGGATCGACAAAGAGCTGGAAAGCAAGATGGACGAGATCATTCGCATTGTGGAGCTGGGACGCGCCGCCCGCAACGGTGCCAACCGCAAGAACCGCCAGCCCCTTGCTGAGATGTATGTGAAGGCAGATAAGGATCTGGACGGCTTCTATATGGATATTATCCGCGAGGAGCTGAATATCAAGGAGGTCATCTTCACCAAGGAGGTGGAGGGCTTCGTCAGCTACAACTTTAAGCCGCAGC
>OHBJ01001375.1_pt1 | contig 16611 bp, 10 predicted proteins | sample 1577241 | NCBI WGS metagenome assembly OHBJ01 (sample SAMEA3541594, study PRJEB24748) | human gut metagenome | biome: human gut; feature: human-associated habitat; material: faeces | place: China | collected 2012 | reverse complement strand
GAGAGGTATAAGATGTGATTGGTTGCCCTGTACCGGAACGGGCCAACAAACGCGTGAAAACGCCCAAAGCTTCCCGGTTGGGAACAATCTTTTCCATACCAAAAGTAGCAATATGAACCTTGGCAAACGAAGTTCCCATATCAGCGTTCCCTTCATTCGTACAAACCACTATCTCTCCTGTAGAAGCAACTGCAAAATTAGCTCCTGTCATTGACACATCTGCATGTAAGAACTTTTCCCGTAAATGTTTTCGTGCCGCATGCGTCAGATAAGTCGGATCAAAATTACCTTTTTCCGTACCTAATTTTTCTTCCATCATTTCTCCTACTTGCTGACGTTTGATATGAATAGCAGGAAGAACAATATGGCTTGGCTTTAAATCCATCAATTGAAGAATGCGTTCACCAAGATCACTTTCCACGACATCTATTCCTTTTGAAAATAGAAATGGATTCATTTCACATTCTTCAGTCAACATCGATTTACTCTTCACCAGATTCTTTGCCTGATGTTCTTTTAATATATCATACACGATCTGGTTGTGCTCTTCAGCATCTTTCGCCCAATGGACAATGGCTCCGTTTGCTATCGCATTCTTTTCAAATTCCTGCAACAAAGTTTCCAAATGACTATTTGAATACATTTTAATAGCACTGGCCAAATCCCGTAACCTTTCCCATTCAGGCAATGATTTACTTTGTTTATCTCGTTTGGCACGAACCATCCATAATGTCTCATCATGCCATTTTTCTTGCGGGCGATTCTCTATGAATCGTGCTGCCGCTATTGAATGTTTCGTACTCATAATCCGGCTGCTAATATCTGAACAATATGAATAGTTTGTATAGGAAGATGTTCTCGCTTAATCACACCTTGCATGTGCATCAGACAGGAACTATCTGCTCCTGTAATATATTCTGCTCCCGTACTGATATGATCCATCACTTTGTCATGCCCCATACAGACAGAAACTTCCGGTTCTTCTACCGAAAACATTCCTCCAAAACCACAGCATTCATCTACACGCTTTGGTTCAAAGACCTCAATACCTTTTACCAAAGAAAGTAAATTTCGTAACTTAGAATAATAAGGGATGTTCATCTCACTCGGCGAAGAGAGGTGCAATTCTCGTACCCCATGACAGCTATTATGCAAACTTACCTTATGGGGGAAAACAGCCGGTAGGCTTTTCGGTTTAACCACATCATGCAGGAACTCGCAGATATCGTAGATTTTCTTGCTATTTGCACAAACATGGCCCGCTTTCTCCAATATATGCGGATGATTTTCTTTGACAAATGCAACACAACTGGCCGATGGACCCACTACATAATCGTACGATTGAAAAAGATCTTCCATTCGAACAGCCAATCGGGTTGCTTCATTCTCAAATCCGGCATTAGCCATAGGCTGACCACAACAAGTCTGATCAAGCGGATAATCTACATCAACCCCTACTTGCTTCAACAACTTGAAAGCAGCCACTCCAACTTCCGGATATACCGCATTGATATAACACGGAATAAATAATCCAACTTTCATATATATGTTTCTAATTACGTAATCAAACAATGTTTGCCCGTACCCGGCTTAAGGTTTCCGGAGTCATTAATAAATAGGAAGCAATATGCGACAACGGAGCCCGTTTCACTATCTCAGGTTGCTCACGCAACAAACGATTATATCGCTCATTGGCTGTTTCCATCCGAAACATATCCATCTTTACTTGGGATAATATCAATGAATTTTCCAATAACCCGCGATATAACACTTCAATCTCGTAACATTCGGCTCCTAATGCCAGTACTTCATCATGCGGAAGACCATAAATAACCGTATTCTCCAAGGCCTCAACAATCAAGCGGCTTGGTACCTGACGTAAAAAACTCTCTATACAAATAAAAACGTCTCCTTCACAAGAAAAGTGTTCTGTAAACTCCTTCTTGTTCTTATAATAATATTGTCTGACAAGCCCTTTCTGAACGAAACCGATTTGTTTACAGACATCACCCTCATCCAAGAAATTCTGTCCTTTTTTTATCTCTGTCCTAACCAAAATGGAAGCCAGCTTTTCTAAAGCTTCCTTACTGATGGACACTGTCTGCCTTGACAATTCCAGAGCTACATTTAATGAATCTTCCATCCCACTACTTTTAACTAATCCAAACGCAAAGATACATAATCATCACGATGAATGTATAGCGAGTAACCCAGATTCTTTTTAACGATTAAATTAATTTTTCTTCAATCGTTTTTTATTGGTTGAAATAGATTTCTAACCAGTAAATATGTTAACTTTGTTGTTATGTTTAAAACGTAATACATCAATTCAAAAATTGAGTTTTTCCATGAAAAAAGAACTGTTAACGACTCTTTGTTTAGTATTTGCTACACAAAGTCCGCTTTTTGCCCAAGAAGACGCTCCCAAGTGGATGCGTTGGAGTGCGATTTCACCCGACGGAAAAAACATTGCCTTTTCGGCCTATGGAGATATCTATCTTGTTCCTGTATCCGGAGGAAAAGCACAAGCAATCACTTCCAATACCGCATATGATTATGCACCAGTCTGGAGTCCTGACAGCAAACATATCGCATTTGCCAGTGCACGCGAAGGTAGCCTGGATGTATATATCTCATCGCTGGAAGGCGGATCGCCCAAACGATTAACAACCCATTCCGGAAAAGAAGTACCGGTAGCTTTTTTAGATAACGAACATGTTTTATTCTCAACATTCCAGACTCCTACAACCGAGAATATCCAATTCCCCAGTAGTCTCTTTTCTCAACTATACCAAGTCAGTATAACTGGAGGACGACCCAAACGTTTCTCTGACTGGACCCTGTCGAATCCTAGCATCGGACAAAAAGGAATTCTCTTCGATGATATCAAGGGATATGAAGACAATTGGCGCAAGCATCACACATCAAGTATGGCACGCGACATCTGGTGGTTTGATGGATCTACCTACAAGAAGATGACCGATTTTAAAGGCGAAGACCGTAATGCTGTCTGGAACTCAGATGAATCCGGTTATTATTATCTGAGCGAACAAGATGGTACATTCAATGTCTATTACCGTTCGTTGGATAATCAGGAAAACAAACAGCTGACTTTCTATAAAGATAATCCGGTCCGCTTCCTATCGGCTTCTGATAACGGCAAATTATGTTATAGTTACGGTGGAGAACTTTATACACTCACTCCCGGACAAGAGCCAACTAAAGTAAAAGTGGAAATCATACGGGATGACATGCAACGGGAAATCATACGAAATCTGCGGACTTCTGGGGCGTCGGAAGTATCAGTTTCTCCTGAAAATAAAGAAATAGCCTTTATCATGGGAGGTGACGTCTATGTTACTTCTATTGATTATAAGACAACCCGACAGATCACAGATACGCCGGAACGTGAACGGACTGTCGATTTTGCCCCTGACGGCAGATCTTTGGTATATGCCTCTGAACGTAATGGGAAATGGCAAATCTACCAAACGTCTTTAACCAATAAAGATGACAAGAACTTTACTTACGCTAAAGAATGGAAGGAAGAACGCCTTACTGACGGTACTTATACAGCCTTTCAACCACAATATAATCCGCAAGGTAAAGAAGTAGCTTTCTTGAAGAACCGGACCGAGATTTGTGTTCTTAATCTGAAATCTAAGAAAGTCCATACAGCGATGGATGGCAAATATCAATATTCATATGTCGATGGCGACCAAGACTATTCTTGGAGTCCCGACGGGAATTGGATCTTGACGGAATACATTGGTGTTGGTGGATGGAACAATAAGGACATCGCATTGGTAAAGGCCGATGGTTCGGGAGAAATCCATAATCTGACCAACAGTGGTTACAGCGAAGGTTCTCCCCAATGGGTACTCGATGGAAAGGCTATGATTTTCCAGAGCGACAGGGCCGGCTATCGGAGTCATGGTTCTTGGGGAGCCGAAAGCGATGCTTACATCATGTTCTTCGATCAGGAAGCTTACGACCGTTTCCGTATGAGTAAAGAAGAAATTGCTTTAGCCGACGAAGACGGCAAGAAGAAAAAGAAAGAAGATGATTCCGATAAGAAAGACAAAGAAAAAGAGAAGGAAAAGAAGATCAAAGACCTGAAATTCGATCTGTCTAATCTGGAATACCGGACCATACGTCTGACGCCCTATTCTACAAATTTAGGTAGTACGGTGCTGAGCAAAGACGGTACCAAACTGTATTATATTGCTCCTCATGCAGGAAGTCCGGCTCTTTGGATGCAAGATCTGAAAGAATACCGCAACGAACTTAAAATGCCGGGAATTGGATGGGGCAGCTTGGATGTAGATGATGATATTAAATATGCTTATCTGGCCTCCGGAGGTGCGATCCAGAAATTAGACATTGAAAACGGACGGCTTAGCGCCATTGCTTTTGAAGCCTTTTACACAGATCGCCCACAAGAACTGAGAGCTTATCTGTTTGACCATATTTGGAATCAGACAAAAGAGAAGCTATACGATCCAAACATGAATGGCGCAGATTGGGACAAGCTTTATACGACCTATTCTGCTTATCTGCCTTACATCAATAATAATTATGATTTTGCAGAGATGGCCAGTGAAATGCTGGGCGAACTGAACGTTTCGCATACCGGATGCCGCTTCGGTGGAACAGGAAGTACGTTGGCTACGGCTTCACTGGGAGTTTTCTTCGATGAAACTTACGAAGGAGACGGACTCAAAATCAAGGAAATCATGAAGGGAAGTCCGCTTGAGACCAGCAAAAAAGAAATCGAACCCGGTCATATCATCAAGGCAATCGACGGACAGGAAATCAAAGCAGGACAGGATTATTATCCTTTGCTCGACGGAAAGGCCGGACGTTACACCCGACTGACCATCAGCAAAAAGGGAAAAGAATTTGACATAACAATCAAACCAATCTCACAAGGAACGGAAAACGGATTGTTATATAAACGCTGGATTGAAAGGAACCGTCAAATCGTCGATAAGTTATCCAACAACAGAATAGCCTACGTCCATATCAAGGCGATGGATGCGGCTTCTTTCCAAACACTGTATAAAGAATTGATGAGTGATGAAAACCGGAACAAAGAAGCGGTTATAGTGGATACCCGTCATAACGGCGGCGGATGGCTGCATGGCGACATTTGCGTCTTGTTAAGCGGGAAACGGGTTATGCAGTTCAAACCCCGCGGACAGTTCATCGGTAACGATCCGTTCGACCGGTGGGTTAAACCGTCGTGTATGCTCGTTTGCGAAGACAACTATTCCAATGCGCACGGAACGCCGTGGTATTATAAAGAGTTAGGATTAGGTCAACTGATCGGTGCGCCTGTGCCGGGAACGATGACAGCAGTTTGGTGGGAAGGCTTGGAAGGTGGTATGGTATTCGGTATTCCTCAGGTCGGAGCGTACGACAATAACGGCGAAGTACTTGAAAACCAAGAGTTAAAACCGGACATTGAGATATACAACAACCCTGCCGATGTCCTGACAGGTAAAGACAGTCAGTTGGAACGTGCCGTTCAGGAAATCCTGAAAACAGTTAGCCAACAATAAAGTTACTGTTTAACAAATACTTAATAAAGGCAAGAAAATACGCCGGCTTTGAAGTGCACCCCAAAAGTTGGAGATTAAATATAGCTCAAGAGACTAAATTATGAGCAAGGAATAAAGCTCGGGCTTGTACCGGGCTTTTCCCATTTAGTCTCAGTTTTATCCTCTGCTCATTGTAGTAACGGATGTATTTAACCAGTTCACGGGCGAATTGGTCAATGTTGTCCCATTTCCGCAAATATAGCAATTCCTTTTTCATTAAGCCAAAGAAGTTCTCCATCATCGAGTTATCCAGGCAATTTCCTTTCCTTGACATGCTTTGGGTAATCTTCCTGCCCTTTAGCATGTTTTGATAGATTACGTGCTGATATTGCCAGCCTTGATCGGAATGAAGGATCAAGCCTTTCAGATTATTGAACTTGTGAAAGGCCTTGTTCAGCATGCAGCTTATCATTTTCAAATCTGGACGATATGAAATGGAATAAGAGACTATCTCCCCATTGAACATATCCAGTATGGGTGACAAGTATAGCTTCCGGCCTTTTATCTTGACTTCAGTCACGTCTGTCGCCCATTTCTGGTTGGGGCGGGTCGTTGAAAAGTCCCGGTTCAACACATTTGGGGCTATTTTACCTCTTTCCCCTTTGTAAGAACGATATTTCCGTTTCCGCTTATCTGCTTTCAACCCCATTTCTGACATTAATTTCAAGACTGTCTTGTGATTAACAACAATGCCTTCATTCTTTAGTTGCATCGTTATGCGTCTGTAACCATACAGACTACGATGTTCTTTATATATTTCATCAATGCGATGCCGTAGTAAGGCATATTTGTCTACGATCTCCAGACGGGCCTCGTGATAATAATATGTAGAGCGAGCCATCCCCTTGATATCTAACATGGTACCAAGGTCATGCTTCTGCCTTAGTCCTTTGATGGCTTCCGCCCAATCCCTTTTAGTCGGGCTTCTCTTGCTTCGACTAAGGCTTTCACTTTTTTTAATAAGTCATTCTCCGCCCTGAGCCGTGCTACTTCTGCCTGGAGCTTTTCCAATTCTGTCTCAGGCTCTTTCTTTTTCTTTCTTCCCATATCTTCTGGCAAAACTTTCCGCCGTTTATTTATATACAATGCCGCATAGCCTTCTTCTCTTACCTGGCGGGTCCAGACTTTCACTCGGCTTGGGGATACATTGTATTTCAATGAAACTTCCACCAAAGATAAGTGATTTTCCATATAGGCACGTACTATTTTCTCTTTCATGGACCCATCTGCCCGGATATTAGGCCGTTTTTGCAATGCGCTAGGACCTTCTCGCTGGTAACGATACCATAATACATGCAGTTGCTGGTCATTGATTCCATACCTTCTACTAATAGAACGAACCGATTTCCCTGTTTCAAGTAATTGAATGTACTTTACTAGATCTTTAATACCATGTTTTTTGTACTTCATAATGTACCCCCAATTGTTTGTCCAACTTTTGGGGTGCACTTCACTTTTGATGAAAAGCTGGCGTATTTTGATCAAAAGCCGGCGTATTTCAAAGCAAAAGTAACGAGAAATAAATTCAATCCTCACGAGAATCATTTTCAACTCTCGTGAGTTTCATTTTTGGTAACCTTCTGCTATTGATCAAACAGACAGATAAAAATTGAATAGGCTTGAATTTTTTATTATCAAAAGAAAAAGTATCTTTGTCTTAACTTGAAAAACGATTAGCTACCTATTATCAGATTCATCTGATAAACTGTATTTTACTAACATCATGAAAAATATATTCTGGTTTATATTGATATTCATACTCGTTTGTTGCTACATTGGCTTTATCTATCTTTCGATAAGAAATGCCTGGAAAGCCAAACAAGAGAGTTATCGCTTCCTGCGGGAAGCATGGTTAAATCTGGTCAATCTGCTTCCATATTTGAAAGCAGCCATCATCCGATATGATTTATCCAAACAAATTTCATTTCCTAAAATCGAGCCATGTTTCCAAACTCCTATGGATGAAACCTTGATGGAACAAAAATTAACGGAGTATTTAACCCTACAAAAAACAGTTCAAAAACTACAACAAACCATCACCCAACATCCGGTTCTACAGCAAGCCCAGTCGCTTAAAGATCTGCAAGGCGATCTGGAAAAATCTTTCAATGAATTGGATAAAAACTGGTATATCTACCGATGTGCCGCAGATAGATACACACAAATAACGTCTTGCCGTTTGGGTAGAATCTTACAACAAATTGTGGAAAAACCGGAATAATTTATATAAATCTTTTGCATATATTCATAAAAAACTTATTTTTGTAAAGAATCTGTTAATTAAACAGGCATAGACCTGATAATAAAAAAAGGAAAGGAGAATATATGGAAAACCGTTTTTTAGGATTGATTGAGAAAAGTGTTAAAGTCCATTGGGATCTGCCCGCCTTTACTGATATGGAAGGTTCAACTCTTTTATACAAAGATGTGGCCCGTCGCATGGAAGAACTTCATATATTATTCCGCTGCGCTGAAATACAACCGGGTGATAAAATAGCGATTTTAGGAAGAAACTCTTCCAACTGGGCCCTCAGTTTCTTTGGCACTCTTACCTACGGAGCCGTGGCTGTGCCCATTCTCCATGAATTCAAAGCAGACAATATTCATTTGATTCTAAATCATTCCGAATCCAAAGTCCTTTTTGTCTCTGCCTCAAACTGGGCCCAACTCGATGAGAAAGAGTTTCCTCAGATTCGTTTAATTATTCAATTAGATGACTTCAGTTTGATAAAATCGGATAAACCGGCAGTAAAAGAAGCAATCAACCAATTGCCGCAATTATTCGAACAGAAATATCCATCGTTTACTCCCGATTCGATTCATTATTATGAAGAGAATCCGGAAGATTTATGTTTACTGAATTATACTTCGGGTACAACCAGTTCTTCCAAAGGAGTCATGCTCCCCTATCGCAGCTTATGGAGTAATACCCAGTTTGCTGCCGATAATCTTCCATTTATCCATGCAGGAGATAATATCGTATGTATCCTTCCGATGGCACATATGTACGGGCTGGCCTTCGAAGTACTGAATTCCGTCAACAAAGGCTGCCACATCCATTTCATTACACGAATGCCCAGTCCGCAAGTCATAGGAAAAGCCTTTGCTACCTGTCGCCCACGACTGATCCTGGCAGTACCGATCATCATCGAAAAGATTGTGCGAACACGTATCTTCCCAATCATTGAGAAACCTCTGATGAAAGTCTTGCTCAACCTACCGGTGATAAATACAATCATACGAAAGAAAATAGCCAATCAGCTGAACGAGGCATTCGGAGGTAACTTTGAAGAGATCGTGATAGGCGGTGCCCCGCTCAACAAAGAAGTAGAACAGTTTCTCCGTTCCATTCGTTTCCGTTACACCGTAGGATATGGCATGACCGAATGTGGACCACTTGTTGCGTACGCTCAATGGGATATATTCAAGCCAACCTCGGTAGGCAAGATTGTTGACCGTATGGAAGTACGTATCGACTCGCCCGATCCTCAACATAAAGTGGGTGAAATCCTCGTTCGAGGAACCAATAATATGTTAGGATACTATAAGAATCCCCAAATCACCGCAGCCGTGATGATGCCCGACGGTTGGATGCGGACAGGCGACTTGGGTACAATTGATGCGGATGGTTTTCTTTATATCCGCGGACGAAGCAAAACCATGTTGCTCGGTCCGAACGGACAAAACATTTATCCCGAAGAAATCGAGGCAAAACTCAACAATATGCCTCTCGTCGTAGAATCTCTGATTATTTCAGACAATAAAAAGCTGACGGCTTTGATTTATCCGGACTGGGACCAGATAAAGAAATCAGGTTTAACAACCAAAGCGCTGAACGAGCAAATGGCACAAAACCTGAAACAATTGAACCGAAGCATCCCGGGTTATTGCAAAGTTGCACTTTACGAGCTGAGAGAACAGGAATTCGAGAAAACGCCCAAGAAAAGCATCAAACGGTTCCTCTATCAGCCGGAACTGTAACGGAATATTCTTTCTCAGATATTGGTACGGCTCTCCTTTTCGCAAGGAGGGCCGTGTTTTTGTTTTTTTAGCCCACATCGTTCGAAAATGGCCTCCTGAAATTTTGGGAACTTCTTTTGCAACTTAAAAATAATTATCCTAATTTTAGGAATTTCTTTTGCAATTTGAAAATGATTATCCCAATTATAGGATAGTCTTTTGCAATTTGAAAATAATTATCCTAATATTAGGAACTCTTTTTGTAATTTGAAAATGATTGTCCTAACTTTAGGAGCTTTATTTTCAATTTAGAAAATAAAATCCTAATATTTGTAGAATTAATTGTATCTTGCAAAAGATTTCCCTATAAATACAAAAGACGTATGAAGCCGAAAATAAACAAACTGTATATGCACAACCTTTCCAACGGGGCGCATTGCAATTTTATGGACGCGATCAGTGCCAAATACAATGGAAAGGAAGTCTTGCGCACCCGGCTGAAGAACGAACTGGCGACGTTCGACAGTATGTTGGAAAAAGAATTCGAATCGTTCGGCCTCCCAAGGAAAAGCCAGCTGTCTGACAGCATTTGGCAAAACGACCGGATACGCCGCGACGGACTGTTGGGACTTTTCGACCTGGTGAAAGCCCATCTTTACCTGCGAAAAGGTACGCAGTACGAGGCTGCCGCCAATCTGAAGCAATTTATGAAAGACTGCCACCTGTCGCCACGTGCCTCGATCAACGAATTGTCAGGAATGCTGACGGCATTTCTCGATAATCTGGAGGAAGTGCACCCGGGCAAAATTGAGCTGATAGGCGGAATGCCGTTTATCGAGCAAATCACGGAGGCCAACAACGCCGTGTGCCAAGATATGGCTCTCCGCAACAAAGAACGAAGCGGACGTGAAAAGGGAGCCATGCGCAAAGCGCGCCGGGAAACCGATCTTGCCTATAACGCCTTGATGAGAAAAACGGAGGCCCTCTACCTGGTGGATACCGAAAATATAACAATTTATAGCCAAACCATTGATGAGATCAATGCCCAAGTGAAGCATTACAAGGAACAAGAACTTACCTCGCGCACCCGCCAGCAGAAAGAGCCGGAAGCCGATCCTACAACGGAATAAGGTAGACGGAAACATCGCTATGTCAGCGAAAAATACGTATCTTTGCCTGGTGCTTTATACGCCAAGAAGATGATTTAGGTTACACGATTTAAGATTTTAATATATGTCTGACAAAAATTCACCGTTGATATTAGGAACAGAACCGATTGGTAAGTTATTGGCCCAATATGCCATTCCGGCAATCATTGCCATGACGGCATCTTCATTGTACAATATGGCTGATAGTATTTTCATTGGCCACGGAGTAGGTGCGATGGGTATCGCCGGTCTCGCCTTAACTTTCCCATTAATGAATTTGGCTGCGGCCTTCGGTTCGCTGGTCGGTGTGGGAGCTTCCACGTTAGTATCTGTCAAACTGGGACAGAAAGACTACGAAGGTGCCAACAACGTGTTGGGAAATGTCTTCATGCTGAATCTGATTATGGGTGTGGCCTTCTCGGTAGTATTCCTGTTATTCCTCGATCCGGTTCTCTACTTCTTCGGGGCAAGCGAACAAACAATCTCTTATGCCCGTGACTATATGCGGATCATCTTATATGGTAACGTGATCACCCATATGTATTTGGGGTTAAACTCCGTTTTGCGCTCGTCTGGTTATCCCAAGATGGCCATGTTTGCCACACTACTATCGGTTGCAGTCAATTGCTTGCTCAATCCGTTATTCATCTTTGTGCTCGACTGGGGTATCAAAGGGGCAGCATGGGCAACGGTCTTCTCGCAGTTGATTTCCTTGATCGGACAATTCATTCACTTCTCGTGCCCTATGCAACTCTTGCATTTCCACAAAGGAATTTATAAGCTACATAAAGAACTGGTAGATGCAATTATCTCCATTGGGATGTCTCCATTCCTGATGAATCTCTGTTCATGCCTCATCGTCCTATTAATTAACTGGGGACTGAAAGAACATGGCGGCGATATGGCAATCGGAGCCTATGGTATCGTGAATCGTATTGTCTTTCTCTTCGTCATGATTATTATGGGATTCAATCAGGGAATGCAGCCGATCGCAGGATATAACTTCGGCGCCCGACAATTCCATCGTGTAATCGACGTGACGAAGCTAACTACGAAATGGGGTATCGGTGTTGCGACCTTTGGCTTCCTGACCTGTCAGCTCTTCCCGGAATTCATCGTAGGCTTCTTCACGACCGACGAAGAGTTGACCAGTGCTGCCGTTTATGGATTGCATATTGTTTTTGCCGTCTTCCCGATTGTAGGATTCCAAATGGTATCGACCAACTTCTTCCTGTCAGTTGGCTTATCTAAAATGGCCATTTTCCTTTCACTGACACGACAAATGTTATTTTTAGTGCCTTGTCTGATTGTTTTACCAAGAATTTGGGGTACATTTGGGGTGTGGGTAAGCATTCCTATCGCCGACCTGACGGCAACGATCGTAACAGCCATTGTCTTAATCCGGCAGTTCCGGAAATTCCGGCAACAACAAGCTGAAGCAATTAGATAGAAATGCTTTCTGATAGATATTCGTTTAATCATTTAATATTTCATGCTCATGCTAATACCCAAACGTGTGGGTAAAGTGCTCAGCGGAACATTCCTGGTTGGTTCCGCACTCTTTACATCCTGTAATCAAACAGTCGAAACACAAATTCAATTGATACCAGAGCCGTTCGAAATGACACAGTCGGATGGTATGTTTAAAGTCAGTCAAGCCATGTTAGTTGGAGCCGGTTCGGCTTCCAATAAAGTAAACTTCCGTGTCGATCCGAATGCAACGGATATCCCGGACGAAGGATATCAATTGGAAATCGATGAAGCTGGTGTCCGTCTGACAGCGAAAACAGAAACCGGTTTGTTTTATGGTAAACAAACGCTCTTGCAGCTGTTAACTCCCAACGGACTGCCGTATGTAAAGATCAACGACCAACCTCGTTTTCCCTATCGAGGCTTGCATCTTGACGTATCCCGTCATTTCTTCGACAAAGAAGAAGTCAAGAAGCTGATGAATGTCATGTCGTATTACAAACTGAATACATTGCATCTTCATTTAACTGATGCCGGTGGCTGGCGTTTGCAAATCGACAAATATCCGAAACTGACACAAGAAGGCGCTTTCCGTACCCAATCCGACTGGCGTGAATGGTGGGATAACGGTAAAGACCGCCAGTACCTGAAAGAAGGAACGGAAGGAGCTTATGGCGGTTACTACACCAAAGACGATATACGTGACATGCTCGCATACGCAGCCGAGAAACATATCACCATCATTCCAGAAATTGAATTCCCGGCTCATTCGGATGAAGTCTTTGTGGCTTATCCTGAATTATGTTGTGCAGGAAAGTCTCATACAAGTGGAGATTTCTGTATCGGAAATCCGAAAACATTCGAGTTCATGGAAAATGTCCTGACAGAAGTAATCGAACTTTTCCCTTCCGAATATATTCACATCGGTGGTGATGAGGCAGGTAAAAACACATGGAAAACCTGTCCGAAATGCCAGGCGCTGATGAAGAAAGAAAAACTTGCCAATGTTGATGAGTTGCAAAGCTACATGATCCGGAAAGCAGAAAAGTTCCTGAATTCCAAAGGTCGCCGCCTGATTGGTTGGGATGAAATTCTGGAAGGTGGACTAGCTCCAGAAGCGACTGTCATGTCATGGCGGGGCGAAGCAGCAGGATTTAAATCAGCCCGCATGGGACATGATGTGATCATGACTCCGGGTAGCTATATGTATTTTGACTTCTATCAGGCTGATCCCCGGCATCAACCGGTAGCCATTGGCGGATATACACCGATCCGGAAAGTATATAATTATAATCCGATCCCTCAGGATTCATTGACAGCCGAAGAAGCCAAACATTTCCTGGGTGTACAAGCTAATACGTGGACTGAATACATTCCTACTCCCGAGCATTTAGAATACATGATGTTCCCGCGTGCTCTTGCCGTAGCAGAAATCGGCTGGACGCCGCAGGAAAAACGGGATTGGCAAGACTTCAAGCCACGTGTCAACGCACACATCCCAGTTTTACAACAAATGGGATTGAATCCGTTCCCGCTTTCCAACGAACTGGAATTTGATATGGTAGTAGATACCATTCAAAAAGAAATCCGCGTAACCATGGATGCCGAGAAATATCCGGCAGAAATCCACTATACAACAGATGGATCTACTCCGACAGCGTCCTCTCCTATCTATCAGGAACCGATTGTTGTCAAAGATTCTGCCAAAATCGTGGCTGGTATCTTCGTAAATGGTCAGTTGCAGGATCGAGTTTCCGAACAACATGTTGACTACCATAAAGGCATCGGAAAAAGTATCCGCTTTAACAGCCGTCTGTATCCGGGTTATATGGCCGGAGGTATAAATGCCATCATTAACGGATACAAAGGAGGATTAACGTATCTCGACCAACGTTGGCAAGGTTACACAGACAATCTGGATTGTGTCATCGATCTAGGGGAAGTTATGGACTTGCATCAAGTTTCTTCGAAATGGATGCAACTAACAGGCCCTGGAGTTTATCAACCGGAAAAAGTAGAAGTATTGACATCTGAAGATGGAAAGAATTTCACATCACAAGGTGTTATCCCGACTACGATTCCTCAGGATAAATCAGATCTCACATTTCAAGAATATACATTCCAGGGGAATTGGAAAGCCCGTTATGTACAACTCAAGGCACAGAATCCTAAAGGATTCATTTTCGTAGATGAAATCGTCATCTGGTAATAAACAAGTATTTATTTTATCTAAACACAAATAAACAGACAAACATGAAAAAACAATTATTGACGCTCTTGTTGTGTGGCGAAAGTTTAGCCTTTGCACAGCAGCCTGTCGATTATGTCAATCCTTTTATCGGGACCAGCAATTTCGGAACAACTAATCCCGGAGCAGTCTGTCCCCAAGGAATGATGAGTGTGACACCTTTCAATGTCATGGGATCTGAAACCAACGAATTTGATAAAGACAGTCGGTGGTGGTCAACGCCCTATACATCCGATAATGATTTCTTCACCGGTTATGCCCATGTCAATCTGAGCGGTGTTGGGTGTCCTGAATTAGGAGGCTTATTACTGATGCCGACTTCCGGAGATCTGAAAGTAGATTACCATGAATATGGAAGCCATTATGAGAAGGAAGTGGCTCATCCGGGATATTACAGTAATATGCTGACTAAATATAATATTAAAACGGAAGTCACAGCCACACCTCGTACCGGATTAAGCCGTTTCACCTTCCCGAAAGGACAAGGGAATATCTTGCTAAACTTAGGAGAAGGTCTGACTAACGAAACCGGTGCAACCGTCCGCTTTGTGAGCGATACAGAAATCGAAGGAAGCAAGCTGATGGGAACATTCTGTTATAATCCGCAAGCTGTCTTTCCGATTTATTTCGTGATGCAAGTAAACAAGGCTCCGAAGGAAAAAGGATACTGGAAAAAGCAACGCGAGATGAAAGGCGTAGAGGCTCAGTGGGATGCTGATGCAGGTAAATACAAGCTATACACGAAATATACCCGCGAAATCAGTGGCGACGACGTAGGTGTCTGGTTTAAATACGATGTAGCCGAACAGGAACAGATCGAAGTAAAGATCGGTGTTTCATTCGTCAGTATCGAGAATGCCCGTGAGAATCTGAAAGCCGAACAACCCGGTTTCGAGTTCGATAAAATTGCTTCTGCTGCCCGCGACAAGTGGAATGATGATTTATCACGTATTACGGTAGAAGGCGGTACAAAGGATGAAAAGACAATCTTCTACACGGGCCTGTATCATTTGCTGATCCATCCGAATATTTTACAAGACGTCAACGGTGAATATCCGAAGATGGAGAGCCTGGAAGTGGGCAAGACAAGTGGTAACCGCTACACGGTATTCTCGTTATGGGATACTTACCGCAATGTTAGTTCGCTCATGACTTTACTTTACCCCGATCGCCAGCTGGATATTATCCAGACCATGATTGATATGTATAAAGAAAACGGATGGTTACCGAAATGGGAACTTTACGGCCGGGAAACATTCACCATGGAAGGTGATCCTTCTATCCCTTATATCGTAGATGCCTGGATGAAAGGCTTACGTGATTTCGACACCACAACTGCCTACGAGGCTATGCGTAAGGGAGCTACAACTCCAGGCGAATTTAATTTACTTCGTCCGGATGCCAATGATTATTTCTCATTAGGTTATGTTCCTTTACGTGAACAATATGATAATTCCGTTTCCCACGCTTTGGAATATTATCTGGCCGACTGGAACCTCAGCCAGTTTGCAGAAGCTTTGGGAAAGAAAGAAGATGCGAAATTGTTCTATGATCGCTCAATGGGTTACAAACATTACTATTGTAAAGATTTCGGAACATTACGTCCGATTTTGCCGGATGGTAAATTCTATGAGCCTTTTGATCCGAAACAAGGTGAAAACTTTGAGCCAAGTCCGGGATTCCACGAAGGAAATGCTTGGAATTATACCTTCTATGTACCGCACGACATCAAAGGATTGGCCAAACTGATGGGAGGAAACAAGAAGTTCGTCAATAAATTACAAGGCGTATTCGACGATGGTAATTATGATCCGGCCAACGAACCCGATATCGCTTATCCGTATTTGTTCAGTTATTTCAAAGGAGAAGAATGGCGTACCCAGAAAGAAGTACATAAGATCCTGAAGAGTGGCTATCACAATGCTCCGAACGGTGTTCCTGGAAACGAAGATGCCGGAACCATGTCTACATGGGCTATCTTCTCGATGATGGGATTTTATCCGGCATGTCCGGGTGATGCTGATTATGTATTGACATCACCGGTGTTCGATAAGATCACAATTCATCTCGACAAGAAATATTATCCGGCAGGAGATTTGGTAATCGAAGCTTCACACGCTACACCTGAATCCATCTACATCCAGTCGATTCAGGCAGGTGACAAAAAGTTAAAAGGTTATAC
>OHBJ01001372.1_pt1 | contig 16623 bp, 12 predicted proteins | sample 1577241 | NCBI WGS metagenome assembly OHBJ01 (sample SAMEA3541594, study PRJEB24748) | human gut metagenome | biome: human gut; feature: human-associated habitat; material: faeces | place: China | collected 2012 | reverse complement strand
TTAGCATAGACCTGTGTTTTTGGTAAACAGTTGCTTGGGCCATTTCTCTGCGACCAATCTGTGCTGGCTGTGGGAGCAGACTCATCCCCGCACAACATCCATGACGACCGTAACATTGCGCAGTTATTCTGCCCTGTCTTGTCTATCTTAAACAATCTTTGTCAAAATGTCAATCACTCTGCTGATGTTTGCCGAAACTTTGACTCCGAGGGGGCTTTTCCCACCCGAGTTTTACATCAATTTTGCATATAGCGCTTCCTTACACAGCATAAAAGCACCTGCAGTGCAGAACTGCGGGTGCTTTTGGGATAAATTCTCAGGTGTCGGTTTTCAGCTGCCGGGCCGTCAGGCAGAGGGCCTGCACGGTCTGGCCGTCCACGGTGTAGACAGAGCTGTCGCCCGACACCATCATATAATAGCCGTCGGTGCCGATGGCATACGTCAGGGTGACAGTGCCGTCCGCCGTCGTCACCTCTGCTGTCACCAGCGGGGCGTCGAAGCCGCAGGCGGAAAGGTCGGCGGCAGTGTCCTGCCCGGTGACATAGCTGGCCAGTGCGGCCAGCAGAGCGTCCGTCTTGTCGGTGTCCAACGCAGCATCCGGTTCATCTGTGAGCTGCCAGACGGTCTGATAGGTGGTGCTGTCGGCCTCCGTGGGCTGGGAAACAGCCTGCACTTTGACCGTCTCACCGCTTTGGAGGGTATAGCACACAGCCTCGATGTCCGAGACGGTGATGCCCGCCGGGCTGAATGCCCCGAAGAGCTCCGCCTTCGTCTGCTCCATGCAGCGGAACCTGGCCGCGTCCACGGTGTAGACAGCGTCGCCGCCCTCCCGCCGGACGTACACATCCCCGGTGACGTAAGCAAAGTGTACCCTTTAATTCTACTTTGTGCTTAAAAATGTTAAGTCTTTCTATTAGAGGTCATTTTATTTGCATAAAGATGGAATATAATAAAAAAAATAGTTACCTTTGTGGTATAATATTATTTAAACTCAATAAACATAATATATGATGAATAGTGAAAAATGGAATGAGTTTCTTAAGGAGAAACAAAAAGCATTGATATTTGATACTGAAACTTCAGGTCTCGGTTATACTAAGTATGACATCTTGTCTTTGTCTTGGCAGGTTATAGATCTTCATTCATGGAGTAAGTTATCTGAAGGAGATGTCTATTTTGATTGGGTTTCAGACGAGCGTGTGCAGTCTATTGCGATAAAAACGAATGGACTTACAAAGGAACGTCTGGCAGAACTTGGTACTATAGATAGAGCTGAAGGAATGAAAATTTTCACAGAAGCTTTAGCAGATGTGGATCTTGTTGTTGCGCATAACGCTTCATTTGACAAGACGTTTGTTGATGAAACTGTTAAAAGAGAAAGTTTGCCTACTATAGAATGGCCTGTAATTTTTGATACACAAAATTCTATGACAACATTCTGTAGACTACCTAAGAAAGATGGCGGATATAAGAACCCTAAGCTTGAAGAATTGGCAGATATTTTGGAAATTGCGAAAATTGATATTGTTTTACATCAGTCATCGTTTGATGTAGAGTTAACTAAAAGATGCTTTCGCAAGATAGTTGAAGATGGTTTGGTTGCTCCTACTATAGCCCAATTCCATGAACCTTCAGAGAAAAAGTCTTCTAAGTATGAACCAGGTCATTTTGGATTAACAAATATTGATGGATTTAATCTTGAAGATAAAATCCTATCAGATTTTGATTTTGAGGGGAAAAAATGTGTCGTGTCAGGTAAATCATCTTATAGAGATAAGATAAAGAAGAAACTTCCTAAAATTGGAGCAAAAGTTATGGGTGACATTAGTGGTTTGACTGATATCTTGATTGTTAGTGAAAATGGTGTAGGGAAAACCAAAAAAGAAAAAGCTTTGGCAGAATTAGTTAAACGCCCTGGTACTTTGCATGTCTTTTCTCATGATGCTGTTGCTCGTAAGTTAGGCTTGGATAAGGAATAATTTAAGGTTATTGAAAGAAATAAATGGTGGATTTTCCAGAGTATAGAGACGAATATTACATAGATCGGGAGGTGTTGTTGAAAGAATGCCTCCCTTATCTTCATATCTATAAAGATAAGGTAAATGACTATCATGAGTTCTTCAATGGTAAAATGGTTTCTATGCTTGGTTTTCCAACAGAGGACAAAGTATGGTTGCGTAAATTTATTCTCCTTAATGGAGGCAAGGCTTATCATAAGAGTTTAGAAAAGCCTGATATTTTTATTTATGGCGATAACTTCTGGTATTACGATATGCTTAAAATATATAAGCACCAGCAACAAGGAGAAAATATTATAGTCATTAATTATGCAACCATCATGGATAATATTGATCCAATTTGGGAAGAGCGCATAAAAGAATACGATAAGGAAGAGGAAGAGAAGAAAAATGCTAGAAAGGGGGAAAATGAAAAGAAGTATTGTGATGAAGCCTATTTATCGAGTTTAAATTGGGTAAAGAGTTCATCCATATCTCTTTTTGACGATGTATTCTTTATATGTGGTAAACTCTATGATTACAATATTTGTCCTATAAGCCAAGAACAGGTCTATGAGAAAATAAAAGCCAAATTTGGTCAAGTTAATAAGAAGAACAAACAAACTGTTACCTGTGTTGTCATGGGTAAAAACGTTATGGCCAGTTCGCTTTCTGGATTTAATGAGAATATAAAATTTATTACTTATACTGATTTTGCACATTGGCTAAATAGCGCTAGTCCAGCTTATCCTGAATTAAAAGAATTTGGCAAGAAATACTTTTCTTGTCAAGACGCCCGATTGCGCCCTTATCAGCAAGATGTAAAAGATAAGATTTTTACACTATGGAAAAGTGAGAAGAATGTGATGTTGCAAATGCCTACAGGTGCGGGAAAGACAATACTGTTCTCTTCTGTAATCAATGATATTATAAAAGTACCAGATTCCAAGATTCTGATTATTGCCCATAGAAAGGAGTTGTTGGATCAAATCAGCTCTCATTTATCCAAATATAATATAGAGCATGGTATTATTGCGAGCAATAGAAAACGCAGTCTGGAGAAAAATGTTCAAGTTGCTTCTATTCAAACTTTGACGCATAAAAACAATGAAGAAATAACAAAGAATTTTGTTCCTGATTTTATTGTTATCGATGAAGCTCATCATACTTTGGCTAAAACTTATGACCAATTATGGAAGCTTTATCCACGTTCGTGGAAGTTGGGTGTTACGGCCACTCCTTGCCGAATTAATGGTGCACCTTTTACTAATCATTTTAGTGAATTGATAAGTTCTCTCTCTGTAAAGGAAATGATAGAAAATGATTTTCTTTCTGATTACACTTTCTATACAGAGAATCCGGATAGTGATTTGTCTAAAGCAATCTTGAGCATTAAGAAAAAAAGTTCTACTGGTGATTATCGCATAAACGACCTCTTGCAAAATCTTAATGTAGAAAGACATGTGAAAAAGCTTGTTCTTAGCTATTCTACTTATGCTAATGGCTTGAAGGGTATTGTTTATTGTATTAGTATAGAACATGCTCACAATATTTGTGAAGCATATAAGAACATAGGTGTTGTTGCAGAATACATAGATAGTAAAACTCCTAAAACAGAGCGTGAACAAATTGTTCAAGACTTTAAGGATGGTAAAATCCAGGTCTTAGTTAATGTTGATATTTTCAGCGAGGGTTTCGACTGTCCAGATGTTGAGTTCATACAAATGGCTCGCCCTACATGGTCGCTGAGCAAGTACATGCAACAAGTGGGTCGTGGATTAAGAACCAGCCCTGGCAAGGATAAAACTATTATTCTTGACAATGCAGGAATGTATGCTCGTTTTGGTTTGCCGTCTGATACAAGATTGTGGAATGCGACTTTTGCTGGTGTGGATTTCCGTGATCATTATATTGGGAGTGTTGGTTCCAAAAATTGCTATCTGCGGTTAAAATACGAAAATTCGTCTCAGTTAATGCTCTTGGTCTATAATGATGGTAAAGATGTTTACTCAATGGAAGATGAAGTTATTGAAGAAGAAGTTGATATTGTTCCGGAAACTAACGACTTGCCTATGCAGAACTTGAATACTTCTGAAATCCAGCCAGCAGTCTGTGAGGAATCGGTTATTTCTGATACAGATGGAAAAGTTGAGAGTACTAAAGATCATGTTTCTGACGAGGAAGACATTTCTCTACCAAAAACCAAAAATACATCTCCAATAATGCCAGATGTTTATGAAGAAACAGGAGAAGCCGAAACTTATATCAGTGCTTATTGTAATAACGGCAAGACTTCTACTCATAATTCGGAAGCGAAAAAAACATATAATGAGAGAAATTCTGCCGCAAGTAAAGGGTGTGTAAAGGCCCTTGTAGCAATACTTATTACTACAATTATTTTGGTGCTTTTCTTAGCTTTTGGTTTTAGCTTAATTGGAGTAGCTATATTCTTAATTCCTCTTTTGAAAGGAAAATTAAAATGATGGCAGGATAATTTATTCTGCCATCAATACAACTCCTACCTTCACACTTTTGCCGCAATGAGGGCTTGTATTTAGAGATATTTTATTGCGGAGTGTTGTACCAGCGGTCACACGTATAGCGTGTTTGACTTACGTCGTATAGCGATACAACTGGACCGTACTGAAGATAGATAAAAGAAGCAGGATTGTCCTTTAGTATGTAACTACCTAAAGTGACAGTACCATTCTTTGTCTCGTAGGTAGTTGTGAAGTCTATCACGTCACCTATTACAAACTGTACGGTTCCATCGGCATTGAAAATCATTTTTGCTTCATATGTTTTCGCTGTGCCGTTTTTGGTGTCCGTCAACTGAACCTTATTGTACCATGTGCCATGTAAAGCTCCATCGTGGATTGTCTCGTCGGTCTTGTCTTCTGTCATGTTCTTATGGTAGTAAATATAGCAAGACTTTCCATCTGTACCTGTACCAACGATATATGGCTTTGGCTCTGTTATCGTTATTGAGCCAGGTTTGTCAGAGCTGATAGTTCCACCAGATGTATCTTTCTCTGTATGTACGTTGCTATATGTACCATGGAAAAACTTGCTAGCATCAAAATTTGGTTGGGTACTCGATGTTATTGCTGCTGTTAGTCGGTTGCCATCTAACTGCCATGTTCCGAAATAAAGGTAAGCTTGGCTTGTCAAACCGCCAGTTGTAACGTTTGCGCTACTTTCGCATACCAATAGGTGGTTCTTGTAGAAAGAATAAGTTTCGTTGCCAATGGTCCACTCTTTACCAGGGAGATATTCACTTGCAGCAATCAAATCATCTTTGTCACCATCATCGTCGCTGCCGCCGCAGGCAGTTAGGGATATGGTGGTAAATGCTATCGCCATGAGGGCGATAATTTGGCGTAATGTTTTCTTAGATTTCTTCATTTTCTGATGTTTTTGTTTTTTAATATCTAAATATTTGTTTGCAAAGGTATAAATAAACTCCGAGAAAACCACAGCTTTTTGAAGTTTTTTTAGCAAGCAAGGAGTATTTATTTTTTTGTTTGTGATGGTGATGGCTCTATAAGCATTATAATTGTTATCATAATCATCCCAGAATGCATCATCTTTGCATTTGACGTTCACGTCTTTCGTCCTCTTTCTCGATTTCTTTTCCGGTTTATATTTTTTTTGAGTGTTAAAATGTTGGTTGTGGGGGTGATTTTTAAAGCTTTTGCCCTTACAGGGCGCAAGGTTGATTGCTGGTTTACCCAGGGCGAGTGCCCTGGGCTAGGAGCTTCTGCCCCTTCAGGGCGTGTGGGGGTGAACTTGCTTCATTTTTTCGGAGCGTGCTTCACCCGTTTACTAAAGTTTTGTAATGGAATAAAAACGCCTAAAAACAAAAATATAATCTCATAGGCGATAGAAAATAATCCAAATGAAAAATTCTTTCGCTTGGTAATCAAATAGTTATCCCTTGTTTTCTTTCGATTATCATAAAAACATTCTTAGAACGTATAAAGCATTTTCAACGCATTTTTAATGTTTTTATGCAATAAGTTGAGTTCTTTTTTTTCTCTCTCTGAGGTAATCTTGATTTCATTAAGCATTTTTCCCAATAACGACCCGCTTTTTCCCAAGAAACCCTTGATTTTTCCCAAAAACAGCAGTTTTTCGGGGAAAGTGTGGGAAAAGGCTTGCAGTAAAATAGGGGCGTTTTATTGGCTTTTTGTTAATATTTTGCGATTTTTCCTTGGTTTTCCCATGCTGAAAGAATTGCCCTTTTATTTTTCCCAAGAAATGCCCGATTTTTCCCAAAATTGTGGGTTTTTCGGGGAAGCTGTGGGAAAAGCATTGTTTTGCCCTTTTTTCTGCAGTACTTTTGCAGCGTCGAAGAAACAAGACAACGCTGAAATGGTTTGGTGCTCTTGAAAACCTCTTCGTACAATTATATAATATGTATACTCAGATAATGAGAGTGGTGCAGCAGGGCGAGACCTTTGCTGTGCAGAGTCAGAAAAGTGAGAACGGACAGATGATGAAATGTAACATCGTTCTCCAGGAGATGGGCGGCAAGTATGAGAATCAGTATGCTGCGGCAATGCTCGGCAATATGGCGCAATGTAAGTATGCGGCTGGCGAGCTGGTGGCTGTTACGCTCCGCTTTACAACCCATGAGCACAATGGTCAGGTTTATCAGGATATTCTGGTTACGGACATTGAAAAGGCTTTTTAAGGGTAAAAAGGTAAAAGGGTAAAAAGGTAAAAAGGGAGGCTTCGCTTGGAGACTTATTGCGGAGATTCTTAGTTATTAACTGAGTTGAAACTGAGGAGGATTTTCCATGGTAAAGCGCGCAACAATCCGGATGTTTCTTCTCCTAAAATTCAATTCAGATTATGGTTAAGAAAGTAAACAAGGTTCAGAACAATGCTCAGAATAATGTTCAGAACCAGCAGGTGAATAATAATGACTGCCAGCATGTGCAGTTGGGTGGAATGGCTTACTATGATGCTAAGCAGTATTTCCTCTTCAGTCCTCAGGAATCGGGGGTGAATAAGGTTCCTCGATTCCGTTCGATGGGCGTGGCTCAGCAAATGCCTGACGGAACGTTTGATTTCGTGGTTCAGCACCGCCCCAGAACTCAGTCGGAACTGATTAAGAAACTGGCGCATGGTCGTGTGAGCAAGACCAAGGACGGTGCTGTTCAGCTTACCTTAAAGGTGTTCTGCCATGAGGGAATCAACATCGCCCAAACGCTGGCTGTTGAGGCAGAAGAAGGGGCTGAGGCGGTATTGGATTACCAACTGAAACATTAGGATTTTTGTATTCAACTTAAAACGATAAGTAGAAACAGATAGATGAGTTGTTATTTAATTAAGGTGGAGAATGGGCACAAGATTGCCCGCTCCATCACCTCGGAAGAGGAGTATAAGCAGTTGCGTGGAAGCAACGAGCAGAAGGCGAATCTTCGTCTGGCTCGTGCCGGAAACGATGCTGCGAAACGGAGACTGGTGCAGTTTAACTACTCCGGCCACTATCCGCAAGGCGTGGTGAAGGGAATGAAACTGCCAAGCGGTGCTTTCGGATTTGATATGGATGAGCCGGAGGCTTTTGCCAAGGCTGCCAAACTGCTGCTGAAGGAACCGGACAAGTACGGATTGCTGATGCTGGAGCGTAGTGCAAGACAGGGCGGACATGCGGTGTTTGAACGTGAAAAGGGCAAGACGGTTCTGGAGAATCAGGTGAGGATAGCTACGATGCTCAAGTGTGAAATGGATACTTCGGCTCACGACATTAACCGGGTTTACTTCACTACAACATCGGATGACGAAGATTTGCTATTCCTTTCGCCACGACTCTTCAAGGATGAATATGATGAGGCTGCCGTGGCAGCTGAAGGGAAGGTCCTGGAAGAGCGTGAAAGATACGGACAGGAGGAACTGCCGGAAGGGGCGCACAAGGCAAACAAGCATTATGAGCCCTGGAAGGAAGAATTCAAGAAGGATTCTCAAGGGTTTTTTAAGGGTCAGGAATTTAAGAATTCGAGAATTTCTACTTCTGCTGCTTCTGCCTCTGCTGCTTCAACTTCTGCTGCTTCAACTTCTTCTGCTTCAACAGCTTCTGCTGCTCAGGACAATTATCTCGGGATTCCTTATGGGGAAATCATTAAGAAGTGGTGGCAGATGTATAATGATGGGCAGGAGCCGATGCGCTCCAACCGCAATACGCTGACCTTTGAGCTGGCTGTGAATCTGCGCCACATCTGTGGTTTTGACCGCAATCTGCTGGCTCAGATTATTCCCTGCTACGATGGGTTTCCCGAACAGGAAAAGATGGCTTGCATCAACTCGGCATTGAACGAAAAAATCACGCAAATGCCTAAGCGACTGAAGGATGTGCTCTCTGCCATCCGTCAGGAACGAATGAAGCAGGGAAATGCGGGTGGTGGTTCGGCGGCTGACAATGAGGCGCTGGTAAATGCGCTGGACGAGGCTAACGCTAAGGACGATCTGTTCTATTATAATGCGCTGCCTAAGTTGCCGCAAGGCATTCGGGATTCCATCAGCGCAGTGGGTCCGGCACTGGCACTGCCTGTAATCACAGCCATCTGTCCTGCCATCGGAATGCTCGCCACGGGCGTGAAGGTTTCCGTTCACGGCAAGATGAACTCGCTGAACCTCATCTCCTACATCGCCGGTGATTTTGCATCTGGCAAGGGAAGTATTGACCCCGTGATTGACGCATGGACTTCGGAAGTGAAGGAAATGGACAAAATGTATCAGCAGAAGGAGGATGAATGGCGAGCCAAGAAACGTGCAGCCAAGAACAAGAAGGAGCAGCCGGAAGAGCCGAAACTGCCTGTAAGATGCTTGACACTGAACAATACGGTGGCGAATCTGGCTGAACGACTGGCTAACACAGAAGGCAAGCACGCCTTCTCGTTTACTCCGGAAGCTGACACCGTAGCGCAGAAGTGGAAATCGGCAATGAGCGACTTTTCAGTTATGTTAAGACAGGCTTACGACGGAACAAGATATGAGCGTGAAGCAAGAAGTGCAGATGCAGTGAATGTTCATATAGACAGACTGTTATGGAACGTGGTGATGTGTGGAACGCCTGATGCACTCTATCGTGTGGTAAGCAATTATACGGATGGTTTCCAGAGCCGTATCATCGTGGCAAAAACGCCCGATAATACCTTCACTCCACTTTCTGACAACATGTATGTTATGAACGAACGTCAGCGCGACCGCATTATTCAGATTGCTCATCTTCTGCCTTTGCTGACCGGTGAGGTGGTTCTGCCCAAGCTGGAGGATAAAGGTAGGGAATGGCTGGAACAGATAAGACTGGAAACAATGAAAAATGACGACAAGGTGAAAGCTCGCCAGCGTTTCCGTATCTGTCCAACCACCATGCGAATGATGACCTGCATCATGCTCTGCAAGGTGGCAGAATCGCTGATTCAGAAGCATGGGTTCCAGGGCGCTGAGACACAGTTGAAGCAGAATCCGCAGTTGTGGAAGGGAATGCTCGTAAAGACGCAGACACCAACCATGCTCGAAACCTTCAATATCCTGGCAGATTATCAGTTGGATAATGCGCTTTACTTCTTTCGTAGCCGAATAGAAGATGCTTTCTCATCCAAGAATTATTGCAGTCAGTCTGCTTACGACAGAAGTCGCAGAGGTAAGAATGATTCCATCTTTGAGCGGCTGGACGTAACTTTCACCTTTGAGCAGGCAGAGCAGCAGAGCATTGCAGTTAAGGGAGCAACAGCCACCCATGAGACGGTAAAACAGATGCTAAAGAACTGGAAACGTCAGGGTTTAATCTGTGTATTACCTGACATGCGCTATCAGAAAGTTTCTCCTACAGTCTAAAGAGGGTGTCATTAAGGGTCAAGGTCATTAAGGGTCATTAAGTTTTTCGGTTCTTGAATCAGCCTTAATGGCCGGCTTTGACCCAATTATTCATTATCAATTATTAATTGTAAATTATCATGAACATCAATATATTCCGCCGTCGCTTCACTCCATGGAGTGTGGATGGCACAATGGTTATAGGTGGCAAGATTTTCTGCGACACCTTAGAACGTCCTAACCGTCATTTGCCAGCAGGACGTTATAAGATTTCTCTCATTCCTACCAAGCAAAAAAAGGTGTCGGAGACAAAGAAGAAAAATAAGTATGAAAGAGGAAAATATGAAATTGTTATTAAGCCTGTTATTCTGTTAAGATCCCATTACGTGCCTCGTACTGTTAGGCGCAGAGCTCGCTTCGTGCCTGGCAACGGTCCGCTACGTCTGAGAAACAAGAGTATTATTCTGGGCAGGTCTCATTATACCGGAATCGTTACGCAATCAGAAAAATGCTATAATGAATTTTGCCAGTTGTTGGATGAGGAATTCAAGAGGATGAAGAAAAAGCATCTACCGTGCAGAATCAATCTGTTTATCAGGGATTTGGGTGTTGACGAAATCCCCTTCAATTATCTGCTTATTTTTCAATAATTAATATTCAATATCATGCGTAAGATAAGGGAAATCATCATTCATTGCAGTGCGACCAAGGAAGGTCGCAACTTCACCGTAGCGGATATTGACCGCTGGCACCGGGAGCGCGGAATGCGCTGCATAGGTTATCATTTCGTGATTTATCGTGACGGCAGCATTCATGTAGGCCGTGCGATAGAGGAGGTTGGCGCCCATTGCAAGGGCCATAATTCCATCAGTATAGGCATTTGCTACATCGGCGGCTTATCAAAGAAAGGCAAGCCGAAGGATACAAGAACCCGAGACCAGAAAGCGGCAATGCGCTCGCTCATCGAGCAGCTGAAGGAGGAATATCCATTAGCCACGATTCATGGTCATAATGAATTTGCCAACAAAGCCTGTCCCTGCTTTGATGTAAAGAAGGAGTGGGGGAAGGAGTAGACACAAAAAATAGCGGATCTGTCACAGACCCGCTATTTCCTAATTTCCTATTTTTCTATTGTGTTAATTTTATTTAAAAATTTTCTAGCCTTATACAATGCCCTGAGCCATCATAGCCTTAGCTACCTTCAGGAAGCCGGCTACGTTTGCACCCTTTACGTAATTTACGTAACCGTCTGGCTCAGTACCATACTTCACGCAGTTAGCGTGAATATCGTTCATGATGTCGTGGAGCTTAGCATCAACCTCCTCACGAGACCACTTCAGACGCTCTGAGTTCTGGCTCATCTCAAGACCTGATACGGCAACACCACCTGCGTTGGCTGCCTTACCTGGAGAGTAGAGAATCTTAGCATCCTGGAATACCTTGATAGCCTCTGGAGTAGAAGGCATGTTGGCACCCTCGCTTACTGCGATTACGCCGTTGGCGATGAGAGCCTTGGCTGCCTCTTCGTTGATTTCGTTCTGAGTAGCTGATGGGAGAGCGATGTCTGCCTTCTCAAACCAAGGCTTAGCACCTGCAACATATTTTACACCATACTTCTCTGCATACTCCTTGATACGGCCACGCTCTACGTTCTTGAGCTCCATGATGTAATCGAGCTTCTCGCGGTCGATTCCGTCTGGGTCGTAGATGTAACCGTCTGAATCTGAACATGTAACTGGCTTAGCACCCAACTGGAGCAACTTCTCCATAGTGTACTGGGCTACATTACCTGAACCTGAAACCAAAACAGTCTTGCCCTTGATGTCAATACCCTTGGTAGCGAGCATGTTGCAGAGGAAGTATACATTACCGTAACCTGTAGCCTCAGGACGGATCAATGAACCACCGAACTCCTGACCCTTACCGGTCAAGACGCCCTGGAACTGGTGTGTCAACTTCTTGTACATTCCGAAGAGGTAACCTACCTCACGGCCACCTACACCGATGTCACCAGCTGGAACATCCTCGTCTGGACCCATGTGACGATAAAGCTCTGTCATGAAAGCCTGGCAGAAACGCATTACCTCGTTGTTGCTCTTGCCACGTGGAGAGAAGTCGGAACCACCCTTAGCACCACCCATTGGGAGAGTAGTAAGAGAGTTCTTGAATGTCTGCTCGAAAGCCAAGAACTTCAAAATACCCAAGTTTACTGACTTGTGGTAGCGAAGACCTCCCTTGTAAGGGCCAATCGCGTTGTTGTGCTGAACGCGGTAACCCATGTTAGTCTGTACGTTGCCCTTATCATCTACCCAAGATACGCGGAACTGGATGATGCGGTCTGGAATGCAGAGACGCTCGATGAGGTTTGCCTTCTCAAACTCTGGGTGCTTGTTGTACTCTTCCTCGATAGTACCGAGAACCTGACTAACTGCCTGAATGTACTCAGGCTCATTTGGGAATCTTCTTTGGAGATTCGCGATTACTTCAGATGCTTTCATAATCTTTAATCTTTTATTGTGTTTAAATTCTTATTTTTTATTTCTGCTTGCAAAGATACATGTTTTTCTTGAAAACACCAACAAAAAGAAAGAAAAAATGCAGAAAAAGTAGAAAAAAGTCATTTTTTAACATTTTTAGCCACGTTTTGTAGCGCTTTTGTGTACGCACACCTTATTATATAAGAGACGTTTTTTCGGGGTTTAAGCCTTTATTTCTGTTTTAGGGAATCTTGCATTCTGACGACTTCTGTTTATCTATCCTGCGCCATAGGGCATAAATGAGCAGGATGATAGCGTAGAGACTGATTACCTGAGGCAGACTGATTCTTACGTTTTCGATGCTTGCTCCAGGCAGCATGCTAATCAGTTTTATGGCTGTATTCAAAAACTGGGTGATGCTGGTAAGGGCGCCTGATGTAAGGCTGATGAGTGGGGCGACAACCGGTGTTATGGGCGCCCATAACGTGAGTGGGGAGAACAGGATTAATGCTGCTCCAAGATATAGGATGAGGGTTGCTGCGGGAATGGCGATGTAATTGGTGAGAAGTGAATAGCACGATATTCTGCCGAAGGTGTAGACGATGACCGGAAGGGTTCCTATCTGGGCTGCCAGTGAAACGCAAAGGAGTCCCCATGCCCAACGGATGAAACGGCTGCGGATGGGGAGGAGGGTGTAAAGGGGTGTGAAGAACAGCAGTATGGAGGCTACGGCCAGGAACGAAAGCTGGAAACTCAACTCGAAAAGATAGAGCGGACTGATGAAGAGCATAAATATATAAGCTGAGGCTAAGGTGTTGAGCGGCAGACCGGTACGATGGAAAGCTAAACTTAAGCTGTAGGCTGAAAGCATGATGGCTGCACGGACTGCACTTGCCGGCAATCCTATGAGAAAAACGTAGGTCCAGATGGAGATGAGGGACAGGATGATGGTGTAAACTGCGTACTTTCTGCCGCCTAGCAGAAAGATAAAAAGCTGGAAGATAATGCCTATATGAAGTCCGCTTACTGCCAGGATGTGACTGGCTCCGGAAATGGAGTAACTGTTTCGGGTGTTCGAGTCGAGTGCGCTCTTGTCGCCCAGCGCCATGGCTGCGATGACTGCATAGTCTTGCTGTTTTACGTGAAGGGAAACCAGTTTGCTTTCAATATTGCTTTTATAGCGTTCGGTATTGATTTTTGCCCGTGTGAGGTAAGACAGTTCCTGCCAGTTTTTCAGTTGTGTAGAGGTTTGGGAATCAGCTATTTGCTTACAGGTAAGAAAAGCCCCAAGGCTCAGGATGCATAAATGAATCATCACGCATTGGGAGTAGATGAGAAACTGGTGGCTCCTGCTGAAGTAAGTTTTTTGGCTTAAGAACTCAGTAAGGAAAAAGATGATGCTGCCAAGGGCGCATGAAATGATGGAGATGATGAGCCAGAAGCGCATGTTGAAATCATCATAGCCCCATTTGGCTATGATGATTCCGATCGTCAGTGTGAGGCTGATGGTCATGAGCGGGGTGAGGGATAGCTCTTTCATCATTCCTCTTTCCTTTTAAAAGATGGTAGTTTATCTATTTCTTGAATCCGAAGATGCGCTTGATGAATGTCTTCACAGCGTTTTCTTTCTTCTGTGGATTTACGATAGGGGTGTGCTTGCGTGCAGCCGGCTTGTCGCCCTTTTTCTGGGCTACGCCTCTGCCACGGCCGTTGCTGCCTGGGCGAACATTGTTCTCGGTGCCTGGGCGCTGCTGGTTGCTGTTATTGCTGTTATTGCGGCGCTTCTGGCTGTTGCTGTTCTTTGGCTGCTCGCCTGGCTGGGCTGGCTTTCTGTTCTGCTGCTTTGCGTTCTGCTGCCTGTTGCCCTGCTGTGGCTGCTGCTTTGCGTTCTGCTGCCTGTTGCCCTGCTGTGGCTGCTGCTTTGCGTTCTGCTGCTTGTTGCCCTGCTGTGGCTGCTGTTCGTTGCTGCGTGGTGCTTTTTCCTGACGCTCGTTTGGCTTGTTTGGCTTGCGCTTGTGAGAAGTCTGGTTGCGGTCTTTCTGTCGGCGGTTCTTGGCACTGTTCTTTCCGGCCTCGCCGTTTTTGCCGTTACCGCGTCTGTTGTTTCTTCCGTTTGCGCCTTTCTTCTTCGGCTTGTTGAGCTTGATGTATTCAGGACCTTCGCCGCATCCCTCAGGGAGAGGCATTTTGTCTACCACCTTCTCCAGGAACTTCTCTATCTGCTGGAACCAGTACTGGTCTTCTTCGCTCACGAAGGTGATGGCTCTACCATCGCGGTTGGCACGGGCTGTACGGCCGATGCGGTGAACGTAATCTTCTGTATCGTGAGGAACATCGTAATTGATGACCATCTCAATATCATCGATGTCGATTCCGCGCGCCACAATGTCGGTAGCTACGAGAACATCATACTGTCCGCTCTTGAACTTGAACATCACATCATCGCGCTCAGCCTGTTCCAGGTCGCTGTGCATGGCTCCGCAGTTTACTCCAATCTGCTGGAGGGAAGCTGCGAGTTGCTTCACCTTGAATTTACTGCCGCTGAAGACGATGACACGCTTCAGGTCGCCTGCCTTGAAGATGTCCTTGATGATGGTCATCTTCTGGGTTTCGTAGCATACGTATGCTTCCTGCTTGATTTTCTCGGCTGGCTTGCTGACGGCAAGTTTGATTTCTACCGGATTCTTGAGCAGGGTCTTAGCCAGTTCTTCTATCTTCTCAGGCATGGTTGCCGAGAACATGATGGTCTGGCAGGTCTTTGGCAGTTTTGCCGCGATGGTCTTGATGTCGTCAGAGAAACCCATGTCGAGCATGCGGTCGGCCTCGTCGAGGATGAAGAAGCTTACCTTGCTGAGGTCTACATTGCCCAGAGAGATATGGGAGATGAGGCGGCCCGGGGTGGCGATGACTACATCGGCGCCCATGCGGAGGCTGCGCAACTCCTGATCGTAACGGTTGCCGTCGTTGCCGCCGTATACGGCTACGCTGCTCACGCCCTGCAGGTAATAGCCGAAGCCTTGCATCGCCTGATCTATCTGCTGGGCGAGCTCGCGGGTTGGTGACATGATGACGCAGTTGATGGCGTCTTTCGGATAACCGCCGTCATCGAGCTTGCTCAATACTGGCAGCAGATAGGCTGCGGTTTTGCCGGTTCCGGTCTGGGCTACACCCAATACATCGTGACCTTCTAATATCTCTGGAATGCACTTTTCCTGTACTGGAGTGCATGTGTCGAAGCGCATGTCATATAATGCGTCGAGCACGTTGTCGTTTAAATCTAATTCGTCGAAATACATTCTTCTATAGTTTACAGTTTACGGTTTATAGTTTATAGGGAGCACGGCTGCTATAAACTATAAACTCTTAATTATTAATTGATAATTACCTCGGTGCCTTGCGGTAGCAGAAGTAGGCTACGATGGCGAAGAGGAAGTTTGGAAGCCACGCTGCCAGGACAGGCGGGAAGTTGGCCTGGATGGCGAAGGTGGCAGAAACCGTCTGCAGCATGATGTAGCCGAAACTCAGCGCAAGTCCTACGCCCAATGCTGCTCCCATGCCGCCTTTGCGCTTGCGGGCTGAGAGGGAGACGCCGATGATGGTGAGGATGAACGAGGCGAAGGAAGAGGCGATGCGCTTGTGGTATTCTACCTCGTACTGCACTACGTTGCCCGAACCGCGGTTGATTTGCTTGGAGATGTAATCGCGGAGCTCAGGACTGGTGAAGGTTTCCTGCTGACCCTTGGAATAGACCAGGTCGGTAGGTTCCATCATGATGATGGTGTCCTTCTGCGCTCCGCTCGTAATATGCTCCTTCATGCCCTGGAGCTTGCGGATTTTCCAGTTGCTCAGCTTCCAGTGATACTTGCTGTCGGAAATGGTGTCGTACTGGATGTCCATCGCTGTGAGGTGGCTTACGAGTTTCTTGTCCTGGAACTTGTCGAGACAGAATCCGTAACCGCGTTTCATGCTGTTGTCGTAATGCTGCATATAGGCAATCACTCCCTTGTCTACCTGCAGCTGTACATTCTCGGCACTGGTATTCTTCTTCTTGTTCTTGTACATCGTCTCGAAGTTCTGCCTGATAACGGTTCCGTGGGGAATGACGTAGGCTGAGAGTCCGAAGGAGAGGGCTGAGAGCAGCACGCAGGTAATCATGTATGGGCGAAGGAGACGCTTGAAGGATACTCCCGACGCCAGGATGGCGATGATTTCGGAATTGCTTGCCAGCTTGGTGGTGAAGAGAATGACCGCCACGAACACGAACAGCGCACTGAAGAGGTTGGCAAAATAGGGCACGAAGTTGGCGTAGTAATCGAAGATGATTG
>OHBJ01001370.1_pt1 | contig 16637 bp, 16 predicted proteins | sample 1577241 | NCBI WGS metagenome assembly OHBJ01 (sample SAMEA3541594, study PRJEB24748) | human gut metagenome | biome: human gut; feature: human-associated habitat; material: faeces | place: China | collected 2012 | reverse complement strand
ATCCTCTGTTGGAGGATTTGCAGCAAAAATATCCTCTGGCCTATCAGATGGCTGGTGTGGCTGCTAGAATCGTGGAACGAGATTATGGACTTCAGGTCAGCGAGTCTGAAAAAGGTTATCTAGCTGCATATTTTGGGGTGTTCTTAACAGAGAATACTGTTTCTAAAAAGCAGTTCAAGATTGCTTTGGTTTGTGGCACAGGCAGGGTAACAGCTAGATTGGTGGCTATGCAGTTGAAAAAGATATTGGATAGCTCGACCATTTTAGACTATTATTCAGATGAAAATATCACTCAGGATATTTTGTCGGAATACGATATTGTTATCTCCACGGTACCTTTATCAATATCATGTCATAGACCGGTTATTCGCATCAATGAGGTGTTTGATGAGCAGGAAATCCGGTACAAGATAGAAAAGGCCAAGTATTGGGATAAAATTGATTTACCCATTTTGGATAACAATTGGTTCGTTATGTCAGGATTTCTGGACAAAAACAGATTTTTCCTGCTGGATGACAATCAGACCTACGAGCAGGCTGTGGATTACATGGTTGATAAGCTGACAGTTAGTGGATATCTAGATGAGGAATTTAAAGAAAGAATACATATTCGAGAAGCAAAGGGTACTATGATTTTTGGTCATTCCATTGCCATACCACACAGCATGCAGTTCGTTAGTGACAAGCTGGTACTGGCGGTAGGTGTCAGCCATCAACCCATCTGCTGTAATGATCATAAGGTTCAGGTAATCTTTCTTCTGGGGATTCCCCATGAATTGGATTCTGATGATAGCATTTTAATCCGAGTTTATGATGAGATTATCAGCTTGGCTCGTAATGAGGAAATGCTGAAGAAAATTGCCTCGGCAAATAACTTTCAGGAACTGCTGGGGCAGAAAAACTAGGCAAACCAGTTATCTTTTTGGTTAATCAGCTTGATAACGAGAAATGTGACTATGACAATGTACTCGAACAGTTGCGTAGTATTTATGGCTCTAAGGTAGTTCCCGTGCAATATCCTCTTGAAACGGGACCTAATTTTCATGAACTCATTGACGTGCTGTTGATGAAGAAATATTCATGGGGACCAGAAGGAGGTGCTCCTACAATTGAAGAAATTCCTGATTCTGAGAGAGAAAAGGCATTGGAGATGCATAAAGCTTTGGTAGAGGCTGCTGCTGAAAATGATGAGACATTGATGGAAAAATTCTTTGAATCGGAATCATTGACTGAAGATGAAATGCGTGAAGGCATCCGTAAGGGATTGTCTAAGTTAGGACTGACCGGATTGAAGATTTATTTCACCGGCGAAAATCTCTTCACATTCTCCAATGTATGTGAGAATTTCGACCCTGAAGTGATCAAGGGCGGTGATGTCGATTTGAAAGACCGTAAAGGTGAGGAACAGGGATATAGTTATCCGATGCTGAAAACGTATACGGTAGGATTGAATGTTTCATTCTAAAAAAAGAGGGAAGATTATGAAAAAAATATATTTATATGCAATGGCATTGGGACTGATGTTCGCGTCATGCGAGGATTTCTTGACCGAATATCCCAAAAATAAGATAACGCCTGATGATTTCTTTAAGACAGAGCGCGAGATAAGTCTTTATGCAAATTCTTTTTATGAAAAAGATATGCCGGGAGTCGGCGTGGCTACCGGAGACGGTGTGTCCGATATTATGGAGGTGGTTTCGGTCAGTTCGTATCTGAGCTCGGGTTATGGACCTGACAATCAAGGCGGATGGAGCTGGAGTGACTTACGAAATATCAACTATTTCATTGACCGTCTGAAGCAATCGCCGGTAAGTGACGACATCAAGAACAAGTATATGGGATTGGCTAAGTTTTGGCGTGCCAAATTCTATTTTGAGAAAGTGAAAACTTTCGGTGGAGTTCCTTATTACGACTATTGCCTGGAACCTGACGATGAGGCGCTGTATAAACCTCGTGACTCAAGAGAATTCGTAATGGACAAGGTATTGGATGACCTGAATGAAGCTGTAAAATACCTCACTGACAAAAAAGATGAGACCTGTACAACAGTCACCCGATACGTAGCATTGGCAATGAAGGCACGCGTATGCTTACATGAAGGCACATTCCGTAAATATCATACGGAAATGAATTTGCCGGATGCGGACAAATGGATCAGCGTGTTGTTATTGTTCATCGTTCCGAAATCGGGGATTGCCTGTGTTCCCGGAGCGGCAGTATTAATTTGCTCTTGAATAGCAGATTTTTTCCCGGCTTGTTCACCTCTGGGGAGTACCATTGCGGATACAATACATAAAACAAGCATCGCCCCAGCTAATGTCCATGTCGCTTTTTCCAAGAAATCGGTTGTCTTTCTTACACCCATGATTTGGTTTGAAGAAGCAAAGGAAGAAGATAAACCACCGCCTTTTGAGTTTTGCACCAATACGATCAATATAAGTAGAGCGCAAACAATAAAGATCAAAATAGAAACAGCTATGTACATAATTAGTTCTTATTATTATTAATTTTCTCTTTTATTTTTTCAATCTGAACCGCGAAGTAAACACTTTTTTCCGGATATTTCAAACTTAATTTTAGATAAGTTGCAATGGCCTTGTCATATAGTTGCTGGCGGACGTATATTTTTGCCAGGGTTTCGGAAAAAAATTCGGGTTTCTCTCCCGTGACAGGTTCCGTAACGACTGGTATGTCCGGGTTTTCCTCCGTGATCTTGGGCATGGAGGGCTCTTCTTGGATAAATTTATCAATAAGGGAGTCTTTTCGTTCCTCTTTTTGTTTTTTACGTGACAACCATTCATTTGCGATGGCATCTATTGGTAGGAATTCCTCCTCCGGGAACTCGTTTTCAAGTTGGTAGAACGTGGTTGCGGGAACGACTTTCTTCTCCTCTTCCTTGTCTTCCAGCAACTCGATTGCAACAGGTTCCGGCTTGAACACCGGATTCCCGATCTCGTTCCAATCCGATAATAAATTGTTCAGGAAACGATAAAATTGTTTGTGATTGGGAATGTAAATCGTATTATGCTTTAATTTCTCGGGATAGGCCGAGTGACCCGAACACTTGGTATGTCGGAAATAAAAATTTTCTGGAAGGTTGTGATTCCATCGGCGCGTCCAGGAATACTTTCTGGAACGATTTTGACATTTGCAAGAGCCATGGGAGAGTATGGAGCTACATCTATGCTACATCTATGCTTGCAGGAAATATTCCGAAAAAGACAGGAACGATTTCTCAGAAAATTGCGATGGTAATTCAAAATGGAGATTACAAGACAGCCGGTTTTTGGGTAATGGTGATCATGGTGATTGCATTTGTCGTTGTGCTGTTAATGAATCTTTTAGGATCAGGAAAAAACAAACAGAAAAAACAATGGTAATGATAGAGGCAAAAGACAGATATGTTGCAGGTAACGATAAAAAAGAAACTGGGAAATTTTTTGCTGGATGTGGACTTTTGCATGGATGGCGGAGTATTTGCAATTCTGCGGAGATGAATATGGTATACGATCCTTCCCATCCGGATGCGGACGAGAATGGATATGTGACATATCCGAATGTGAATATTGTCACGGAAATGACGGATCTGATCGATGCCAGCAGGTCTTACGAGGCGAATTTCACGGCGTTTAATGCCAGCAAATCCATGGCACTGAAAGGACTGGAGATCGGTCAGTAAGCTGACGGATCCGGAGAACGGCCCATTGCATAACGGACCGGAATATACGACGTAAGGAAGGATATGGTTTATAAAATGGATATTTCTGCGATCACTGCTTTAAATAATGTAAACGGAACAGCCACGGTGTCTCCCACCTCTCTGACAGGAATGCTTGCGGAGAAGGAGAAGAAGGCGGAAGGCACGATGTTCGAGACTTTTCTCAACACAGCAATCGACAATGTGAAGACGACCAACAGCTATCTCTCAGATGCCGAAAATGAGAAGATCCGGTTCGCACTGGGTGAGACGGACAACACACATGACCTTACCATTGCCATGGGAAAGGCTTCTACGGCACTGCAGTATACCGTAGCCATCCGCGATAAGGTGATGGAAGCCTACAAGGAATTGATGCAGATTCAGATCTAAATCATACCTTTTTATACTTGACGTAAGAGGAGAGAGCTGCAATGGCAGACAAATTAAAAGAAATACCTGCGAAAATACTGGAATGGTGGAATAAGTTCACAACCAGACAGAAGAGCATCATTATCGGAGCCGCTGCGGTTGTGATCTTTGCATTTGCGATCATCATGTATGTCATGAGCAAACCACAGTATGTACGATTGGTTACCTGCGAGACTACCGCACAGGCGTCAGAAATCATAGATACGCTGGACAGTGCCGGGATCGCACATAGAGAATCCAATGACGGACTGAAGATCGATGTAGAGAGCAGCCAGCAGAGTGCGGCTAACCTGGCCCTCGGATCTGCCGGATATGTACCGGATGCCCTGAATCTGAATGATTATCTGGGGAACAGCATGTCTACGACCGCTACCGATAAGGAGAGACTCTACAATTCCTATCTGGAGCAGTATATTACACAGACGATCGAGGCACAGAGCGCTGTAAAATCGGCTAAGGTACATTTAAGCTTCCCGAAGGATAACGGAACGCTGGCGGCACAGAACGAAGAAGCATCTGCATTCATCCAGCTGGAGCTGGATGGTACGTTTACATCCGCGAATGCAGCAGCGCTGGCAAAGTGTGTTGCTACATGGCTGCGGAATGATACCACGGCGAATATTACCATTATGGATACTGATTCCAATCTGCTGTTTGCAGGCGGTGACGATTACACATCCGCAGGCATTGCCAATTCCATGCAGGAATTACAGAACCAGGCAGAATCCATGATCGCCAATCAGGTAAAAAAGGTGCTGTTGGGAACCAAGCAGTATAACGATGCGGCAGTGACCAGCCATCTGAGTATGGATTTCTCCGATTATAAGGAGACAGTAAAAGAATATTATGCAAATTCCGGAAGAGATGAAGGTATGCTTTCTCATGAGGAGACTTATGAGAGTGAGAACACCAATGATGGCGGAGGTGTTCCGGGTACCACCTCCAATGGGGAAAGCGGGAAAACCACTTATGTATCCCCGGACAGCAATAACAGCTCTTCCTCGACTTCTGAGACCAGCAGGGATTATCTGCCAAATGAGTCCATTACCGATAAGGTGACACCGGCGGGAGGGATCAATTATACCAATTCCTCCATATCCATTGCTGCAATTACCTATAAAGAGATTCATTATGAGGATGTCAAGAGACAGGGACTTTTGGATGGTACTACCTGGGACGAATACAAAACCCAGAACAGTGCGGATACCAAACTGGATGTGGATTCCGATATGTACAGTCTGGTAGCCAATGCTACGGGGATCAGTGAGAGCAATATTACGATCATTGCCTATGAAAGTCCGATCTTTTATGATAAGGAGAGCACACCGGTCAGCTGGCAGAATGTGCTGAGTGTGGTGATGCTGATCCTGATCCTGGGATTACTCGTATTTGTAGTATTGCACAGTATGCGTACCAGACAGACAGTACAGCAGGAAGAGGAGGTATCTGTGGAGAATATGCTGCAGTCCACTCCTGAGACAGAACTGGAAGATATTGATGTGGAATCTAAGTCCGAGACACGTAAAATGATTGAGAAATTCGTAGATGAGAATCCGGAGTCGGCAGCGGCGCTGTTGCGTAACTGGCTGAACGAAGACTGGAACTAGGAAACGGAGTAAACATGGCAAGAACAAAAGCAGAAGGCGGAATATCGGGATTGCAGAAAGCGGCAATTCTTCTGATCGCATTGGGACCGGAGAGATCCGCCGGGATTTTTAAACATCTAAAAGAAGAAGAAATTGAAGAACTGACACTGGAGATTGCTAATACCAGGAGTGTCACACCTCAGGTAAAAGAAGAAGTGATCAATGAATTCTACGAGGTGTGTCTGGCACAGCAGTATATTGCCGAGGGCGGTATCAACTATGCAAAAGAACTGCTGGAAAAGGCATTGGGTTCCGACAAGGCGATGGATGTTATCGGAAAACTGACTGCATCCCTGCAGGTGAAGCCTTTCGAATTTGTGCGTAAGACAGATGCCAGCCAGCTGATCAACTTCATCCAGGATGAGCATCCGCAGACCATCGCGCTGATTTTGTCCTATCTGTCTCCCAGTCAGGCAGCATTGATCATATCTGCACTGCCTCCCGACAGTCAGGCAGAAGTGGCAAGACGTATTGCTGTCATGGACCGTACCAGTCCCGATGTTATCAAAGAAGTGGAAAAGGTACTGGAATCCAAGCTGGCAAGTCTGGTGAACCAGGACTACACCATTATCGGTGGTGTCGATGCAGTGGTAGATATTCTGAATACGGTAGACCGTGGTACCGAGAAACACATTATGGAGACTCTGGAGATCGAAGAACCGGAACTGGCAGACGAGATCCGCAAAAAAATGTTTGTGTTCGAGGATATCCTTTTACTGGACGACAAAGCAATTCAGCGTGTGCTGCGTGACGTGGACAATAATGATCTGGCAGTGGCACTGAAGGGTGCCAACGAGCAGGTACAGAATGCGATCTTCAACAATCTGTCCAAGCGTTTGGTGGTTATGATCAAGGAAGATATGGAATTTATGGGTCCTGTACGTATGAAGGATGTAGAAGAAGCACAGCAGAAGATTGTCAATATTATCCGTAAGCTGGAGGATTCCGGTGAGATCATCATTTCCAGAGGCGGAGGTGACGAGATCGTTGTCTAGTAATCTTTTAAAAAAGGGATTTACAAAGCTTTCGGAAGACGATGCAAGAGTGATAGATACCAATGAACTGGTAGCAAAACGTATCAGGGAGCTGTCTGCCAAAATGCAGAAGGAAAGTAATACGGGGTTTGTGTCCGGCCTGGCAGCGGACAAAGTGGAAGCACCGGTGACAGATCCGGAGGAAGAGAAAACAGAATTCACTCCTTCCGGCAATGTGATCAAAGCAGGAGAAGATATTCAGAAGCTTAAGGAAGATGCGGAGGCGGAAGCACAGAAGATCGTAGAAGATGCCAGGGCACAGGCAGAAAGTATTTTGCAGGATGCCAGATCACAGGCGGAAGCAGAGCGGGCAGACATACAGGAAGCGGCCAGAAGACAGGGACAGCAGGAAGCACAGGCGGAAGCGGATCGTACAGAGGCTGCACGAAAAGCAGAATATCAGAAGAAAACGGCGGGACTGGAAGCAGAATACCAGAAGCGGCTGGACGAGCTGGAACCTGAATTTGTGGACACGATCACCGGAATTTATGAACATATTTTTCATGTAGACCTGCATTCCTACCGGGAGGTTCTGTGTTATCTGATCTCCACTACCATGCGGAAATCAGAGGATAACAGAAGCTTTCTGATTCATGTGTCCAAAGAAGATTACCCTTATGTCAGTATGCAGAAAAAGCAGATCTCTGCAGGTGCGGCTGCGCCGAATGCAACCGTGGAGATTGTGAAAGACATTACCCTCGGAAAGGGCGAGTGCCTGATCGAGACAGAGGGCGGTATTTTTGACTGCGGACTGGGAACGCAGCTGTCCGAACTGCGTCAGAAATTAAAATTATTATCCTACGAAGGCTGATAAATGGTCATTAAGAACATAGATTTTGAAAAATATAATAAATTAGCAGATAAGACCTTTTACCGGAAACTGGGAAAAGTGGTAAATGTGGTAGGTCTGACGATTGAGTCGGCCGGTCCGGATTCCAAGCTGGGGGATCTGTGCAGGATCCTGCCGGAAACGGAAGGGGCAAAACCCATTATGGCTGAGGTTGTGGGATTTCGTGATAAGAAGACTCTTCTTATGCCCTACGATTCGGTAGATGGCATCGGTCTCGGCTGTGTGGTGGAAAATACGGGAGATCCCCTGACAGTTACGGTAAGTGAGAAGCTTTTGGGCAAGACGGTAAACGGACTGGGAATCCCCATTGATGGAGACACGATTACAGGCGTGGCATATCCGGTAGAGGCGGCACCGCCGGACCCTATGTCCAGAGCGATTATCGACCAGGTATTACCCCTGGGGGTAAAGGCAGTGGACGGTATGATCACGGTTGGTAAGGGGCAGAGAATCGGTATTTTCGCCGGTTCCGGTGTCGGAAAGTCTACGTTGATGGGTATGTTTGCCAGAAATACCAAGGCAGATATTAATGTCATTGCGCTGATCGGTGAGCGCGGCAGAGAGGTCCGGGAATTCATAGAGAGAGACTTAGGTGAGGAAGGTATGCGCAGATCGGTAGTAGTCGTGGCGACTTCCGACAGACCGGCATTGGAGCGGAACAAGGCTGCCAAGACGGCCACTGCTATTGCGGAATATTTCAGAGACCGGGGAAAGGATGTCCTGCTGATGATGGACTCATTGACCCGTTTTTCCATGGCACAGCGAGAGATCGGACTGGCCAGCGGAGAACCTCCGGTGACCAGAGGCTATCCCCCCAGCGTGTACTCGGAAATGCCTAAGCTGTTGGAGCGGGCGGGCAGAGCTGCGGTGGGATCCATTACGGGATTGTATACCGTCCTGGTAGATGGCGACGATTTCAACGAACCCATCACGGACACAGCGAGAAGTATTTTGGACGGTCATATTATGCTGGACAGAAAGCTGGGACACAAAAATCATTACCCTGCTATCGATATTTTACAGAGTATTTCCAGATGTATGAGCCAGATCGCAGCCAAAGAGCATAAGCAGGCGGCCAACAAACTCAAAAATGTACTGGCTACCTATAATGAAGCAGAAGATCTGATCAATATCGGCGCTTATAAAAAGGGCAGTAACCCGAACATTGACTATGCCATCTCGAAGATCGATGATGTGAACAGCTTCCTGTGTCAGGGCACGGAGGAGAAATTTACCTTTGAAGAGACGGTACAGATGTTGGAAGACCTGTTCGCAAATCAGGAGTGAGATAAATGGCAAAGTTCAGATATTCCCTGCAGAACATCCTGAATATCAAAGAAAAAATGGAAACACAGGCCAAACAGGAATTTGGTATGGCACAGACTGCATTGAATGTGGAAATCGAACATTTGGAACGCCTGAAGGCGCGAAAACGGGAATACGAAGAAGAATCCGGTGGTCTGTTGCAGGGGAAACTGGATCTGCGGGCCATTGAAGAGAACAAGGAAGCGCTTTTGAAAATGGACAGTCTGGTGGCTGCGCAGTGCATCCGGGTGGATAAAGCAAAAGAAAATGTGGAGGCTGCCAGAGAACGAATGGCAGAAGCCATGAAAGAGAGAAAAATGCATGAAACCCTCAGAGAAAAAGCATTCGAGGCTTTTCTGCAGGAAGAAAATCATGCGGAAAGTAAAGCAATCGATGAACTGACCAGTTATACTTACGGACAAAAAAAGCCGGCAGGCGGATTGAGACAACGGGAGGACATAAATGGCAAGAGAAAAGACTCCGGAAGAGCAGACAACGGATAACGAGAGAAAACAGCTGGCGGAAGAAAAGAAAAAACTGAAGAAAGAACAGCAGGCACAGCGCAAGGAAGCAAAGCGCCGGGCAAAAGAAATCGCAAAACAGGAAGATGCTCTGGATGACGGGAGCGAAGGCAACAGCCTTCTGACCTTCGGAGCGACCATACTGATCGTGGTACTCTGGATGGCTGTAATCTGCGCGATCATCAAGCTGGATATCGGGGGATTCGGAAGCTCTGTGGTGACTCCCATTCTCAAGGATGTGCCTGTGCTGAACAAAATTCTCCCGGCTAACTCCATAACAGAGACTACGGATGGCAGTGCCTACGGTGGCTATACCAGTCTAGAGGATGCGGTGGATCAGATCAAGAGTCTGGAGCTGCAGTTGGAGCAGGCGCAGACGGCATCTGCAGCAAAGGAGGAAGAACTGGATCAGCTGAAAGCTGAGGTGCTGAGACTTAAGGAATTCGAGAATCAGCAGGTGGAATTCCAGCGGATTCAGAAAGAATTCTATGATGAGGTAGTCTATTCCGATAAGGGACCGGGTGCGGAAGAATATAAAAAATATTATGAATCCATGGATCCCGCTACTGCCGAATATATTTATAAGCAGGTAGTGACGCAGTTGGAAGAGAGTCAGGAGATACAGGATTATGCGGCAGCATATTCTGCAATGAAACCGAAGCAGGCAGCGGCTATTTTTGAGCAGATGACTAATAATCTGGATCTGGCGGCCCGTATTCTGAAAGTGATGAGCGCGGAGGACAGGGGTAAGATCCTGGGTGCCATGAATTCTGAAGTGGCAGCAAAGATCACGAAAATTATGGACCCTGAGTCTTAAGAAAAAAGCGGAAAGATCCGATAAAAGATTTGTAGTATCATTACAGGGTTAAGACTGCCATCCGGCAGCCAAAGGACCTGGGAAAGGAGGGAGAAAAGAACATGGCAGGCACAACGATTAAAGGTGTGGGCAACGACGGCAATGTACAGATCCGGGATATGGTCACAGCAGCGAAACAGAATGCCGGAACCGGTTTCCAGGCAGTGTGGAACAAGACCCAGAACAATGCGCAGACGACCGGAAACGATGGACGCACGACCGACGGACGTAACGATGTCAGACGCGGTCAATCATTACGGGCCGGTGACAGACAGCGGGATCACCTCGCCGGAACACAGGAAAAGTCAGATGTCAAAGCAGAGGATGGTGACGCCAAAGATCTGGAAAAAGTCCAGGAAGTCCTGGGAACCATCGTACAGAACCTGATCGGACAGATCACAGATACCTTTTCGGTCAGTGAAGAAGAATTACAGGGAGTCATGGATGAACTGGGTATGACAGAGACAGACCTGATGGATCCTGTACAGCTGAACGAATTGTTGATGGCGGTCAGCGGAGCTGAGGATTCTTTTGCATTACTTACCAATGAAGAGCTGTATGGAAATGTAAAAAGCATCCTGGATCTGCAGAAGGATCTGACGGGACAGGCACAGGAAGAACTGCAGCTGACACCGGAAAAATGGCAGGATGCAGTCACTAAAGTAGTGACAGAGGAACCTGTGATCACGGTGGAAGTGGAAGAGCATGCCACAGATGCGGCAGAGAGATCACAGAGTGATGTGGAACTTCCGACAGTGGAGCAGGAACCGGAGGAGAAAATACAGGCACCGGTACAGAATACACAGGAAGAGAAAACAAAAGACTCGGGGAACAGACATGAGAGCCAGACAGCGGGACAGCAGGGCAATCTGTTGTTACAGAATCTGAAGGAAGAGAATTTCTTCTCCGGATTGCAGCAGGCATCACAGACAGAAGGAACACAAACGACGGATACACAGGATATCATGCGCCAGATCATGGATTACATGAAAGTCTCTGTAAAGGCGGACAGCTCCGATCTGGAAATGCAGCTTCATCCGCAAAGTCTGGGAACGCTTCACGTACAGGTAGCATCGAAGAACGGTGTGGTTACGGCGAACTTTATTACACAGAATGAAACCGTAAAAGCTGCACTGGAAAGCCAGATGGTTCAGCTGAAGGAAAGCTTCGCGGAACAGGGCGTAAAAGTAGAGGCTATTGAAGTGACGGTACAGACACATTCGTTTGAACAGAACCTGGAACAGGGTAGAGGCAATCAGAGTGATCAGGAGAGCGAAGCCGGGGTAAGCAGAAGACGCACCCGCAGAATCAACCTGAACACAGCATTCGCAGAGGACGAGCCTCAGACGGAAGAAGACCGGATCGCAGCGGATATAATGTCGGCGAACGGCAATACGGTGGATTTCACCGCATAAAAAATAACAGAAAGGAGAAAGAAAATGGCATTGGTTGCACCCGTGGAAAACGGTAAGATCGTAGAGACTGCATCACAGACTTCTGTAAAAAAATCCACAAAATCAAGCAAAAGCGGGATGGACAAGGAAGCATTTTTACAGCTCCTGGTAGCGCAGATGAAGTATCAGGATCCTTTGGAACCCACATCCAACACCGAGTACATATCCCAGTACGCACAGTTCTCACAGGTAGAGCAGATGCAGAATATGTCCAGCAGCATGGACTTACAGAGAGCAAGCTCACTGGTAGGTAAGGAGGTCTACATCAAGACCACTACATCCTCCGGAGAGACCAAGCTGGTACAGGGCAGAGTAGATTATGTGTCCTATGAGAACAACAAAGCATACCTCTACATCAATGAGAAGAAGTACTCCATCGATGATCTGGATTCCATTGTGGATGCGAATTATCTGGATGCGTATAACAAGGCATATAACTTTACTGTAAAGCTGAACAAGCTTCCTAATGTAAACGGCATTGATTCTACGGATGGTGAGAGCATTGATGAGCTGGAGAAGGAATATAACAAGATGAGTGATTATGAGAAATCCTTCCTGGCCAAAGATACCGTAACCAGTCTGAATAAGTACATCGAGAGACTGAAGGAGATCCGTAAGGCGGAAGAAAAAGCCGAAGAAAAGGATTCCGAGAGTACAGAGAAGACAGAGGGTACCGAAGAAGCATAGAACAGTAAGTAAGCGGCTGACGCAGAGGAGTGTTTGAATATGGATATTCAGAAAAACAGTTTTCTGTCTATTGACCAGCTGGCAAATCAGTATTTAAACAACAGTCGTAAGACCGTAAAAGCAGCACAGGAAAATCTGGTATCATTCCAGGAAATCTTACAGAGCAAAAGTAACGAGCAACTGAAATTTTCCAAACATGCTACGGTGCGGCTGGCGGACAGAGGCATTGAATTGACCGATGCACAGCTGGAACGCTTGAACGACGGAGCGCAAAAAGCGGGACAGAAGGGAATCAGGGATTCTCTGGTGATCGTGGACGATCTGGCATTTATTGTGAATGTACCCAATAAGACCGTGGTTACTGCGATGGACAGCAGAGAAACCGAAGAAAATGTATTTACAAATATTAACGGAGCCGTAATTATGTAGACCGGACCTTAATGGAGGTTACACTCTTTTGAATGACAGAGAAAGAGTACGGTTCCGAACACAGGAGGAACAAGCACTATGATGAGATCATTGTATTCTGGTGTAGCAGGACTGAAAACACACCAGACCAGAATGGACGTAATCGGTAATAATATTGCCAACGTCAACACAACAGCTTACAAATCCAGTTCCATGACTTTCAGTGAACTGATGAGCCAGACCACACAGAAGGCCAGTGGTGCCAACGCTACCACTGGTGTCGGCGGTACCAATGCCAAGCAGATCGGTCTGGGCGTTAAGGCAGGAGCTATCAACACTGCCATTACTACACAGGGTTCCGCACAGTCTACCGGCAACCCCTTTGATATCATGATCACCGGAGACAACTTCTTCGTAGTCAGCAACGGCTCCGAGAATTTCTTCACCAGAGACGGCTCTTTCTATGTAGATGGTGCCGGCAACCTGGCAATGACCAGCACCGGTTACAATGTCATGGGTTGGGGCGTGGATGAGACCACAGGCAACATCAAGCAGGATACCGTAACTGCACTGCGTATTATGAGTGCTGCGAATATGACCTATCCCCCTGAGGCTACCACAAAAGCAAATATTTCCGGTATTCTGGATGAGAACGATAAGGATGTGACCAGTGCCAACGGTAAGACCGTAAACCTGAACTTCTTCGATGCGAGAGGTTACAGCTATACTGCAAAGTTCACCTTTAAGCAGTCCGGCGGTGATAAGACCAATGAGTACAGCATGGAATTGAATAAGATTCTGGATTCCACCGGAGCGGAAATCGATATTTCAAAACTGAAATTTGGTAATCGATCCCAACAGAAGATGGAGACTAAGGTAACATTGAATACCGATGCCTACAAGTGGGATGGCAAAGTGTTGAAGACCAAGGATGGTACTACGGAAGTAGCCAATCTTGCAGATATTTTTAAGGCGGATGGAAGTCTGATCACTCCAGCAGATGATGCAGCGGCACAGAAACAACAGAAAGCACTGGATGCCATCGCGAAGGCTTATGGTTATGAAGGATCTACCGATGAATTCCTGAATCTGTATATCACGAGTACTGCAAATAAGGATAAGCAACTGACGATACAGGATCTGCTTGGAAATATGATGGCCGGTAAAACGACAGATGTACTTCCTGCTGACGGTAGTGCGATTACTATGGAGGGCCGTTACTTTGAAGGAACTACTGTAGTATTTAATAAAGATACCGGTAAACTGGAAAGTGTCGGCGGCTCTACTACAAACCTGAACGTTAATGCAGCATTTTCTGCTTTGGGTGGTAATTTCTCCGATGTTACTATCGATCTGTCCGAATGCACCAACTACGACAACAAGGGTACCTCCACAATTGGCGCTACCAGCGGAGACCTGGACGGACTGGGAACCGGACGCCGTCTGGGAGATATGATCGGTGTATCCATCCAGAAGGATGGCATGATCTACGCAAGCTATGACAATGGTATGACTAAGCTGCTCGGACAGATCGCTACCGCAGCATTTGCCAATGCTTCCGGTCTGGAGAAGGAGGGCGATAATCTCTACTCCGCAACACTGAACTCCGGTGAATTCGACGGTATCGGCGTAGATATCACTGCAGGCGGCGGATACATGTCCACCGGTCAGCTGGAGATGAGTAACGTAGATCTGTCGTCTGAGTTTACCGAGATGATCACCACACAGAGAGGATTCCAGGCGAATAGCCGTATCATTACCGTGTCCGATACACTGCTTGAGGAACTGACCAATCTGAAGCGTTAAGAAATCGTAAAAAAAATTTGACTGCATAAAGGGATAGGAAAAAACCTGTCCCTTTTGTATGTATAAAAGATCAAGGGAAAAAAGTACTATAAGAAAAAATGAGAAAAATGCACAAAACGGATAAAGTGTAGAAAATGTTCGGATAACAGGGAAGGAGAAGACAGCATGATAGAAGTTACGAAGATTAATGGAGTCAAGGTATTGGTGAATCCGGACCTGATTGAACTGGTGGAAGAGACCCCGGATACGGTGTTGACACTTACCACCGGAAAGAAAATAATTGTAAAAGAAAGTAGACAAGAAATAAAAAATCTTGTAATATTATACAGAAAGGATATTTTTGCAAGATAAAAAAGCAGAATGTCAGGTGATTTAAGTGGATATAGCTTCTTTAGCCGGTATATTGCTGGCATTATTCATGTTGGTATTTGGTATCATAAGTTCCGCAGGTGTGGGAGGATTCAGGGAATATTTGGATCCGGCTTCTGCAATCATTACCTTTGGCGGAGCATTTTCCTGTACCCTCACGTCCGTGAGTTTGCAGAATTACATAGCTGGTTTGAAATCTTTCACACTGATCTTCAAAGCGCCCACACTGAATACTTCGGATATGATCGGTAAGATCATAGAGCTTTCCAATGTGGCACGTAAGGAAGGCCTGCTTTCGTTGGAAGAAGCAGCAACCGACCTGGATGACCCTTTTCTGAAGAAAGGAATTCTTCTGATCGTCGATGGAACCGATCCCGAATTGGTACGTGCGATTATGGAGACGGAACTGGTCAGCGTGGAGGGTAGACATAAGGATACGATTGGCTTCTGGGATACACTGGCGGCCATGGGTCCTGCCTGGGGTATGATCGGTACCCTGATCGGTCTGGTAGATATGTTGTATCACATGGACGATCCGTCCACACTGGGACCTGCAATGGCAGTGGCGTTGATTACTACATTGTACGGATCCTTGCTGGCAAACTGGATTTGTACGCCTGTTTCCAATAAATTAAAAGCAGATAATGCTGTGGAAATGCAGCAGAAGGAAGTTATGATTGAGGGGCTTTTATCCATACAGGCTGGTGAAAATCCCCGTGTTATCGAAGAAAAATTAAAGTCATTCCTTCCTCCGAAGGACAGAACAAGTGCAGATGGTGAAGAGGAAGCAGGGGGTGAAGCATAATGGCAAAACGTAAGCCTGAAGATCCACCTGCTGGATCCCCGGCATGGATGACCACATTCAGTGACCTGATGAACTTGCTGCTGTGCTTCTTTGTTATGTTGTTTTCCATGTCTTCGATAGATGCAACCAAGTACAGCGAAATGGCAGCAGCTATGTCGAACAGCACTTTTAGCATTTTCAATGCCGGATCCACGGCAATCGGTGAGGGTATCCTGATCAGCAACGGCGTCAGCCAGTTGAATGATCTGGATGAGTATATCAGTAATGCCGGAAGAAACGCAGACAGTGAGACGGATTCTGATAATTATGAGAAATATGACAACGCAGAAGCTTTGGAAGAGGCACTGAATGAGAAAAATCTGGAGAGCAACGAAGAACTGGCGGAAACAGTACAGGAAGCTCTGGTGGAGGACAGCCTTGCAGATCAGGTCAGTGTGTCATTTACGGCACAATATGTGCAGTTATCTATGAAGGGAGCGCTGTTGTTTGATTCCGGAAGTGACAGCCTGAAGGATCAGGCTAAGGCAGTTCTGGACAAGGTGGGAGTGATCCTGGAACGTTACGGAAGTAATTCCACCATAGAAATCGAAGGACATACAGATAATGTCCCTATTCACAGTGCGAGGTTTGCCGATAATGAAGAATTGAGCAGCGCCAGAGCACTTTCCGTGTTCTATTATCTGACAGAGACTACCTCTCTGGATCCATCTGATCTGAGACACTTTGAGGGCTACGATGATGCTGCAGCTTCATTTGGTGATGATAAC